>JGI10211J34971_10000149_pt1 | contig 53312 bp, 51 predicted proteins | sample Etolagsediment_FD_34971 | JGI IMG/M metagenome (IMG submission 34971) | reverse complement strand
GCTGCTGCCTTTCACTGCCATAGACGATATTACAAGAGAATCCTGCGAAAATCAACCTAAAAATTGTTTGAGCAAACGGGCTCTGGATATATGACGAAGCTTCTTCAGACCGGTTTCCTTGATCTGCCGCACGCGTTCTCTAGTCAGTTTGATCTCATGTCCGATCTCCTCCAGGGTCATCGGCTGTTCACCGCGGAGGCCGAAGTACATTTCAATGACAGAACGTTCTCTTTCGCTGAGGGATTTCAGGACGATATTGAGTTCATGGACGAGACTGTTTTCCATGAGTTCCTGATCGGGAGGCTGGGCGTCATCATTTTTCAGGATATCAATAACGAGGCTATTGCTCTCATCGTTCACATTTCCATTGACGGAAATGGGCTGAGTGCTGAGGGTGAGTGTCGTTTCCAGAAATCGCTGTTCGACCTCCATGATCTCGCTTATCTCATCGAGGTTGGGTTCTCTTTCGAACTCATGTTCGAGCTCTTCCATTTCGCGGGCATACTTATTGACGATCCCGACCATGGTCAGCGGCAGGCGGATGGTTCTGGACTGTTCCGCCAGCGCCTGAAGGATGGACTGTCTTATCCACCAGACAGCATAACTGATAAATTTAAAACCTCTGCTTTCATCAAAGCGGTTGGCAGCTTTGATCAGTCCCAGATTTCCCTCATTGATCAGGTCTTCGAGATTCAGTCCCCTGCCCTGATAGCGTTTTGCCACGGAGACGACAAAGCGCAGATTGGCCAGCAGGAGTTTATCCAATGCGGCTCTATCCCCCTGGCGGACCTTTCCCGCAAGTTCAATTTCTTCCTGGGGGCTCAGAGGTTCCTGCCTTGAAATTTCTTTCAGGTACTGCTGCAGGTTCTGGCTGATGCCGTTAAAATTATGATTATCGGGCATACTTAGGTTTCAACAGATCTTTATTTTTCGCCGGATTCTCCGGTGTCTTCCTGAGGATCCTCATCATGCTCCAGGTCTTCGGCTTTTCCGACCTCGAGGTATTTGTCCCTTAGTTCCTTAAGTTCTTTTTCATTTTCACGGATCTCAGCCACGAGTTCAGTGACTCTTTCGTCACCGCTGAGGTCATGGGAATCCTCTTTCACGATCTTTTCGAAGACATGCGTCCCCAGATCCGAAAGATTTTTATCCAGACTGCGCTCCATCTGGAAAATGTCATATTTCAGTTTACCTTTGCGGGTCAGTTCCTCGGTCTTTTTTGCTGTAGTTTTCAGCATATCCTCGACCTTCGGGCCGTTGGCTTTCCACCAATTGTTCAAATTCTTTTTCACATCATTGATGACATCAGACATAGTGACCTCCTTGAGTCCATATTTCTGTCTATATTAAGACATTACAGCATGATAATCAATAGTAGTCGGAGGCCAGATCCATATCGTTCACGGCGTATTTTGCTTCATAGGCCCTGATACCGCTGGAAATATTTTCCGTCATATTCTGGGAAATGGACCGGACGGCCAGCTGAATGGCATTATCGATAGCCCGTGGGCCGCTTCTTCCATGACATTTGATGACCATGCGTTCAAATCCGAAGACCGGAGCACCGCCGTACTCCTGATAGTCAGTGATATTTTTAATACGTCTGATACCGCCTGCCAGCATGAGCATACCGAACATATAGAGTGGATGCCTTAGAGCTCTTTTGCCAAGATGTTTGGCAGAACTGGCCATGCCTTCGGCTGTCTTAATGGCGATATTGCCGGTCAGACCTTCAGTGACGACCACATCCGCATAGCCCTGAAGGAGTTCATTGCCTTCGATATTGCCGATAAAATTTATATCCGGCAGTTCAGAGAGGATCTTATGTGTCTTAGCCAGCAGGGCACCGCCCTTATACTCTTCTTTCCCCACGTTCAGCAGCCCGACTGTAGGTTTTTCAATATTCTTAATCCTGTTCACATAGGTTGAGGCCATATAGGCAAAATGTATGAGATCGTGATGGGTGTTATGGATATTCGCACCGACATCGAGGATCAGGGAGAACAATTCCTCTCTTTTCTGCCGGTTATGTGTTGGATAGAGAGCAGCCAGTGCAGTTTTCCGGACACCCGGTATACGGTTAATATATTTAGCAGCTGACAGGATTACAGCACCGGTATTGCCTGCTGAGACGAGGGCATCGGCCTTATGTTCACCGACGAGTTTGGCTGCGAGGGCGATACTTGCCCGGGGTCTCAGGTCCAGGGTTGCCTTCGGGTGGTCATGCATGGTAATCTGCTGATCGGTGTGAATGATCTCCAGCTGATCCGGATTATAGGATCCTCTGACCTGAGCGAGTTCGGCCGCTATCTGCACTTCATCTCCGACAAGGAAGATCTTGACCGGTAATTTCTGAATGGCACGCACAGCGCCTTTCACAGTTATCTCCGGAGCACTGTCACCACCCATTGCATCAAGGGCTATCGAATATTTGTCCATTATTTCCTCCGCGGAATGTGTGGAAAGTTAATTGAATCGGCATATAAAAGACAGATAAAAAGGCAATCCCGGGGTCCTTCTGCGGGGCATTTGCTTTCAATCCCTCTTTTCGCTGTCATCCGGGGCTTTCAGGAGAGCTTCCGGATTATTGAAATAGTATTTTACGGCATTGGCGAGTTTGCCGCCCTGAGAACCATCGATGACACGGTGATCGAGTACAGCCACAATGGGCATCATGTCCCTTATCACGATTTCACCGTCGCGGACAACAGCTTTGGGAGCCACTTTTCCGATGGCGATAACGATCCCGAGATTTGATGCCGGCATCAGAGCGGGGAAGCCGAACTCCAGGCCCCAGGTTCCGACGTTGGTGAGCAGGGCTGAGCCGAAGCTGTGGGCACTGAAGCGCAGAAATTTCAGATCGATGCCGAGGGTGACTACGATCCATTTGAGGAGAAGAAAAACCGGTCTGCGGAAGGGCCAGGGGATGCGTGCGAGAATATATTTGTTGGATTGTGCACCTTTTTCCTTATCCTCCCGGACATTTTCAACGCGGCGTGCGAACTCATCTGCAATTTCGGTCAGAGATTTTTGTCCGGCATTTTTGAGCCGAAATCCGGACATTTCCGACATTTTTTTCATTTTCACCGCAACAAAGACATCAGCACTCGGGCGGGGAAGTACACGACCGCGTTTCACATAGGCATTGATCTCGGGCACATCCAGCTCAAGAGCACGGCCGATGGCAGCTGCAGTGAAATGAGTGACGGTCAGGGGAAGACCCTTCTCCTTCTGTTCTCTGATAAATGCCATGGTCCGGGTGCAGTCGATCTCCGTCATTCCATAGGTTCTGGAATCCGTCGGCGGCAGGTACAGAGCAGCGGCCATTTTCCGCCAGGGTGTGTCAAAATTAATTTTACTCATACTCTCATTTTCCCTTTTGTGCAGTTTTTTTCAATTGTTCCTTATATAGATTTCTAATAGAACAGAGCTCGGAGTGATAGCGCGGATCGCGGAAATCCGGGAAGGTCCAGTCAAATGATTCACAGCTGCTGCGTCTGAAATGCAGTACTGGATCGGCATAGACCCTTGGGCTGACAGGAATTTTCTGATGTCCATATTTGCAGGAAGCCAGAACGAGTTTACCAAGATCAATATATCCCGGATCCAGATTCAGGCGACGGCGGCCTTCAAGAGAGTATTCCCGTTCCAGTTCTTCACAGAGTTCTTTGATCCAGGGCAGTGAGACTGCATCCACAAGATTGACATAGCTGAGAAAAGTACGAAAAAGCCCCTTCCCCATTTCAGAGGAATAATACTCTGTCATATCAAAGGGAAAGGCATCGCCGCAATGATCGACAGCACCCCAGACAGCTGCGGAGCGAAAACGGAAATCACTGAAGAGTGCCGGATCGGAATACAGAACAGATATGATAAGTTTTACCTTTTCCACAGCGGAATATAAGAAAAATTCACCCAAAGCCCATTGATTTAGATAGGGCTTCGGCATCCATGAAGTATTCCGAAGTGAGAGTGGGTGCCCGAAGTGNNGGTCATGCATTATACTATGTCCGCACTTAGTCAATAAGACCTGAACAGCGGGATATATTGGCTGTGCTGAATCGATAAATTAAGTATATTTGCAGATGATCACAGGGATATAAAACTTAAAAGTCAGAGGAAGCGGTCTATGTCGCAGATCACGCGTGAAATATTTTTAAAGGGATTCGATCCGATCGCGCTGTTGGGAACAAACGATTCGAACCTGAAAATTCTGAATGAGCATTTCCAGTCGGACATCATGAGCCGCGGTGACCGGCTGATGATCCGCGGGGAGAGTCAGGAAGTGGATCATATACAGGGAATCATCAGTGAGCTGATTCAGCTCATACCGAAAAAGCGCTATCTGGACAGGACAGATTTCAAGACCATGATCAAAGCTGAGAGCAGTGAGAGCGACACCCCTTTTTCCTCCCCGGATGACAGCATCATTCTTTTCACCAAGGACGGGATAGTCCGCCCCAGGACAGCGGGACAGGAGGCCTATTACCGGATGTGCCTGGACAACGACATCGTGTTTGCGGTGGGACCGGCGGGTACCGGGAAAACCTATCAGGCGGTAGCCATTGCGGTCAGTGCCTTGAAGAACAGGGAAGTCAGCAGGATCATACTCAGCAGACCGGCCGTGGAAGCCGGGGAAAAACTGGGTTTTCTTCCCGGGGATCTCAGAGAGAAGATCGACCCCTATCTTGCACCGCTGTATGATGCACTGACAGATATGCTCAGTGCAGATAAGCTGAAGACCTTCCTGGAACAGAAGATCATTGAGATCGTACCACTGGCCTATATGCGCGGTCGGACTCTGAGCAACGCATACCTCATCCTGGATGAGGCACAGAACAGCACCTCACTTCAGATGAAAATGTTCCTTACCAGAATCGGCATCAACAGCCGGGCCATCATCACGGGAGATCAGACACAGGTGGATCTCGGTGCCCGGGAGGTCAGCGGACTGACGGAGGCTGTGAGTATACTGGACGGGATTGAGGGAATAGGCATCAGTTTTCTCAATGAACAGGATGTGGTCCGACACCGTCTGGTCAAGGATATTATCAGAGCCTATTCAGGGAACTCGAAAAGCTGATCATTTCACAGTAACTGCGGTTTTTATACACATCTTTCAACATATATTCGGCGAAAGCTGATGATTCAGAACTAACTATTCAACAATATTCAACAGAATAGTCTCAATTAGCGCAGAATATTGTTCAACTATTAAAAATAATTTTGACAAATGCAGATTGATTGCCTTATTTTACACTTGAGTCAACTCACAATAAAACAGGGGGAAAACAGGAGACAGGACATTATGTCAGAGAAGGAACAGGAGCAGTCTGTAAAAGCCGGGAATGATACAGTACAGGAGCCATGGACATACAGCGGTAATCAGCCCGCGGATCCGGGCAGCGGTTCCGCATTCATGGGACAGGTCTTATACACAGGAGAAGTGACAGGAGCGGTCATCCCTTCAGTTCTGCAGAACAATTTCAGTTCCGGTACTGATATTATATCGGCAGAAGCGTCCACTGTATCCCCTGAGGAGGCTATGCTATACCGATCTCATCTGCTGACGATGGTCAAGGAGTTAACCCGGACAGGGCAGCGGCAGGAACTGCAGAATTTCGATAGAAACTCGAGGCTGTCGGGGCTGAAGGAGAATCTTCTGACGGCAGCACGATTTCTGAGTACCTGGATACATTATCAGGAATTTGACAAAGGGGAATTAATAGGGCTGGATCTGAAACACTTACTGAAGCAGTTGAAAGAACATGCGGAAAAAGAATTCTGGCATCGTGCAGACATTGAAAGTTCGTCAGAATACTCTGACAACTGGAATATCCTGGGAAACGTGAATGCACTGCGGAGTCTGCTGAGACACTTACTGAAGAACGCGGAACAGGCCTGCAATGGAGATCAGCGGATAAGGATACAGCTCAGTCACGTCTTTGCTGAAACCTACCACAGTCTTTATCGGCGGGGTCACAAGGGCTTATATATCTGTCTGAAGATCAGGGACAGCGGCTGCGGAATGTCGGAAGAGACATTGGCTGCGGCAGTACAGCCATTATTCAGCGGCTGGACTTCCGGGAATCATAGCGGACTGGGTCTGAACATTTCTGAAAAAATCATGGCAATGCACGGTGGACACCTTGACATTTTCAGCAGACTTGGAAGCGGGACTCATATCTACTGTTTCTTCCCTGCCGCAGAGGCGACTGGATTTGGGGGCCGGGATGGGGCAGCACAGGAAAGCGATACAGGCAAGATCCACATTTTGAGCGCCAATCACAGATTAAACAGATATCTGCATGAGGAACTTGCCCGTCAGGGAATCACAGCGAATTACAGCGGCTTGACTCATGAATTCATACATTTAAGGGAAGAGGGTGCGATCAATCCTGTCATTCTAGTAGTGAATCCGACGATCGTGAACCGCAGCACAGTGAATCAGATCGATTATCTGTCGAAAATGAATGAACAGGTGCCCTTTGTGTTCATGCAGTCTGCACAGCATACACTGTCACAGGCACTTCAGGGAGAGTTCCTGAACAGGAAGGAAATAGCCTATCCCTTTACAGTCAAAGAGCTGAAAAAAGTACTGGGGACAATTAAAAAGGGGCCTCCTCCTAAGCGGAAGAAGCCCCGTAACTGGACATCGGGGACGATTCAGTCCCGGACAAAGGGTCGAAGGGATCAGATATCGAACTTGATTCCCTGAGCCAGGGGGAGGGTCTTGCCGTAATTGATCGTATTGGTCTGACGGCGCATATAGGCTTTCCAGGCATCAGAACCGCTTTCTCTGCCGCCGCCGGTCTCCTTCTCGCCTCCAAAGGCTCCTCCGATCTCTGCCCCGGAGGTTCCGATATTCACATTTGCGATACCGCAGTCCGAGCCCCAGTGAGAAAGAAAGGTCTCAGCCTCCTGAAGATTATCAGTGAAAATGGAGCTGGAAAGTCCCTGTTCGACACCGTTATGGAGTTCAATGGCGTTGTTCACATCACCTGAATAGCGGATCAGGTAAAGGATGGGGGCAAAAGTTTCCTTCTGGACGATATCCCATTCATTTTCCGCTTCCACGATGGCAGGAACGACATAGCAGCCGCTTTCATATCCTTTGCCGCTGAGCAGATCACCGCCGAAGAGGACATTGCCGCCGGCCTGTCTCACCTCCTGCAGGGCATGGGAGAAAAGATCGACAGCAGCGGTGTCTATCAGGGGACCGACATGATTCTTCTCATCCAGGGGATCACCGATCCGGAGGGAGCGGTAGGCTTTTACGAGAATATCCTTCACATTCTCATAGATGCTGTCATGGATGATCAGCCGGCGGGTGGAGGTGCAGCGCTGACCGGCTGTACCGACGGCACCGAATACGACTGAGGGTACGGCCATGTTCAGATTTGCGCTGGGAGTGAGAATAATGGCATTGTTCCCGCCGAGTTCCAGAATGGACTTACCGAAGCGTTTGCTGATGACCTGAGCGGCATGGCGTCCGACATCTGTGCTGCCTGTTATGGACACCAGCGGGACCTTTTTATCATTCAGCATCGCTTCACCGATTGTGGCTCCACGGCCGACGATGAGATTGAAAATACCTTCCGGCAGATCGTTTTCGCGGAGGACCTCACTGATGATATTCTGGGTGGCGATGGCCGTGAGGGGTACTTTGGAACTAGGTTTCCACAGCGTGACATCTCCGGCAATCGCAGCGAGCATGGCATTCCAGGCCCATACAGCCACAGGAAAATTAAAGGCGGACACAACGCCTACAATACCGAGGGGATGGTATTGGTCATACATCCTGTGCTCAGGGCGTTCACTATGCATTGTGAAACCGTAGAGCATACGGCTCTGCCCGACAGCGAAATCACAGATATCGATCATTTCCTGAACTTCACCGAGACCTTCCTGAAGGCTCTTCCCCATTTCTACTGAAACCAGTTTTCCCAGGTCATCCTTGTATTCCCGGAGTTTCAACCCGATCTGCCGAACGATTTCCCCTCTTTTCGGGGCGGGTACACGCCGCCATGACAGAAAGGCCTCACCGGCTGTTTCGATCACTTTGTGATAATCCTCGAGAGTGCACTGATTCACTTTTGCCAGGGGTTTTCCATCCACCGGCGATTTGATATTGAGTACTCCCCCGCCTTCACTGCTGAGCCATTTCCGCCCGGTGCTGGCACCACTGTTTGTTTCACGGATGCCTAATTTTTTCAGAATCTCCATACCTCACTCCTGCTTTCAATTTTAGCGTATCGGAATATCCGATATTTTGCTGTTTAAACTGTTCATTTTCGGGATGATATTATTGATAATTCATTTGAATGTCAATGAAATCAAGGCTTAAAATCTTTTAGAAAAAGGTTCAGTGTTCCTCAACTAAAACCATTAAATTTCGCCATGTCTGAAACTGGAGGCCGCAATATTCTGAGTAAAGTGAAGAACATACTCAGAAGACCTGAAAAAAGAGCCCGCAGGAGCTGGCGTCGGGAGGCGGCGGAGTGGGCAGTGATTCTGGCAGTTTTCTTCCTATTGTACATCAGCGGTTTACATACGACAGTGATCGGAACCCTTCAGGGGGTGATGCTGCAGACGGGTTTTTTCCGAATGGGCCATCTTGAAGAGCCGGTGCAGATACAGGGCGATCTGCTTCTGGCGGATCTGGACGGGAGGCCGGCAGGGCGCCTTTCCGAAATGCGCGGCAAGGCGGTTTTCATAAATATCTGGGCCACCTGGTGTCCTCCCTGTGTAGCTGAAATGCCTGATCTGCAGAGGCTATATGACCGAGTACAGGACCCGGCACTGTCTTACATATTTTTAAGCAGTGACAGAGATCCGGAAACAGTGAAGCGTTTCCTGGAGAAAAAAGATCTGGACCTGCCGGTATATTTTCCTCTGTCACCATTGCCATCGGAACTTGAGAGCAGAGTAATTCCCAGCAGCTATCTCGTGGACGCACAGGGACGGATCGTAATGAGGAGACACGGTATGGCGAAATATAACAGCAGAAGCTTCAGAAGGGAGCTTAGACAGCTGATCAACGCGGACGGGGAGACGGATCAATGAGAGACAGAGTGCATACAGTGATATCAGGGTCGCTTCTGGCCGTACTTTTTGTTCTGCAGATGAGCGGCTGTCGGGAGGGGTCTGCGGTGCAAATAGAGTTCGTTGAGAGCATTCCATCTGAGACAATACTTGACAATGCAGATATTCCGAATACTTTGGATATCTGGCTTGACATGGTGAAAAAGGCTGAGAAGGACATTGTTCTGAGTCATTTTTATGTATCGCCGGATGCTGGTGATGACAGTCTGGACACTTTTTTACGCGCTCTCAGGGCGGCCGGGGAGAGGGGTGTAAGCATACGTCTTCTGGTAGACGGAGGAATGTACCGAAGCTATCCCGAGACTGTGGATGAGATGGAGAGCTGGCAGAACGTTCTGGTCCACAGATATGACATGAAGGCACAGGGCGGCGGCGTGCTGCACACTAAGTATATGATCGTTGACGGTACAGAGATCTTCATTGGCAGTCAGAACATGGACTGGCGTGCTCTGCAGCATATTCATGAGCTTGGTATCAGGGTCAGGCAGCGGGAACTGGCAGATTTTTATATGCGGCATTTTGAGCTGGACTGGGCATTAAGTGAGGAATCAGCGGATCCTGATTCGGTGCTCGGGACATTTTATCTGCTGGCTGAGGGCCGCTTCAGCGTGGGAGTTGAGGACGCGAATTACGGTTCCCTGAAACTGACACCCGGAGTAAGTCACAGAGGCATACTGCTTCAGGCAGGGAATGCAGATGAGGCTCTTATNCTGGAAAGTATTGCACNGGCGGAGGAGAGGATACAGATACAGCTTCTGAGTTTCAGCAGCGGTGGCGGGAGATACACCGTGCTGCGGGATGCGCTGGCGGCTGCAGGGGAGCGCGGTGTCAAGGTGGAGATCATACTTGCGGACTGGGCAAAAAGAGCGGGCAGGCTGGATGAGGCGAAGGCTCTGAATGCGCTGCCGGGAGTCACGGTTTATCTCAGTTCAATTCCAGAATACAGCGGGGGATATATTCCTTTTGCACGTGTGGAGCACTGTAAGTTCATGGTCATAGACTCGGAGAGGTTCTGGCTGGGGACAAGCAACTGGTCTGAGGGATATTTTCACAAGGGTCGGAATGTCAGCCTGACGGTTGAGAACGGACCTTTGACGGAAAGGCTGTCGGAGATATTTGAAAAGAGCCGGGACAGTGCCTACTGTGAGGTACTGGACAATGGGCGCGATTACGAGGAAAAATTTTATGGCGAACAGGACTGATCCCTACCTGGTCAAGTCCATTATATGGGACTGGAACGGAACCCTTCTGGATGACAGGCAGCTCTGTGTGGATATCATGGACGGTCTGCTGCGGCGCTACGGTCTGGGGCGACTGGACCTCAAGCGGTACCTGGATATTTTCCGATTCCCGATCAGAGAATACTACCGTGATCTGGGCTTCAGGGAGGAGATAGTTCCTTTTGAAAAGGTTGCCACAGAGTTCATCGAAGCCTATGAAAAGGAGAAATTCAGCACATCACTTCGGGACGGTGCGTTGGAGACTCTGGAGATCTTCGCTGAACGGGGTCAGCGGCAGTATATTCTGTCGGCGTCCAAACTCCCGAGTCTGCATGCGGTTCTCGAGCATTTCGGAATACGCAGATATTTTTCGGGAATTTATGGTTTAAACGATCATTATGCCGGCGGAAAGAGTGGGATCGGCCGGGAGATGATGCTGGAAGAAAAGCTGAAGGCGAAAGAAACCCTCTATATCGGCGACACGCTTCACGATGCTGAGGTGGCAGGTGATACGGGTGTGCCCTGTATCCTTGTTCACGGGGGACACAACAGCGAGGAAAGGCTGAGATACTGCGGTTGTCGGGTTTTTCGCGGACTGCGCTTCATTCCCTATTTCTATCACTGAGAGCTGTCAGCTGTACTCATAAAAGCCGCGACCGCTTTTGCGGCCGAGATAGCCTGCATTCACCATTTTGACGAGCAGAGGACAGGGTCTGTACTTAGAATCTCCGAGGCCTGTATGGAGGACCTCCATAATACTCAGGCAGGTATCCAGACCGATGAGGTCAGCCAGTTTAAGGGGTCCCATGGGGTGGGCCATGCCGAGTTTCATGATCTCGTCCACTGCATCTCTTGTGGCGACACCTTCCATGACAGTATATACGGCTTCATTGATCATGGGCATGAGGATCCTGTTGGCAATGAATCCGGGGTAATCCTGTACCTGCACCGGCACCTTGTCCAGGAAGCGGGCGAATTCAGTGACAGCATTCAGCGTCTCGCTGTCGGTCTGCACCGCGGCGATCAGTTCAACAAGTTTCATCATGGGAACGGGGTTCATAAAATGCATACCGATAACCTTTTCGGGTCGGGAGACTGCGGCGGCAATTTTTGTGATGGAGATACTGGACGTGTTGCTTGCCAGGATCTGGCCTTTCTCGGTGAGAGGATCGAGCTGTCGGAAGATATCCAGCTTCAGAGATTCATTTTCTGTGGCAGCTTCGATAATGATATCGGCCTCAGAAACCCGGGAGAGATTAAGGGCGGGAGTGATTCTGGACAGGGCGGCTTCTTTTTCTTCAGAAGAGATCTTTTCCTTCCTCAGTTCCCGATCCATATTTTTTTCGATGGTCCTCATTCCTTTGTCAAGGGCTTCCTGTGACACATCCACTAAAATGAGATCGATTCCGTGCTGAGCGATCACATGGGCAATACCGTTCCCCATCGTGCCGGCGCCGATGACGGCGGCTGTTTTTATCTGCTTCATATTCGATTCTCCTTATCAGTCATTCACACTTTCGACAATTAGTGCAGACGCTTCACCCCCGCCGATGCAGAGGGAGGCAAGACCTTTTTTCGCTCCGAGTCCTTCCATGCCGTGAATGAGAGTCGTCAGAATGCGGGCACCGCTGGCACCGATGGGATGACCGAGTGCGACAGCCCCGCCGTGTACATTCACACGGTCCATATTCAACATAAAATGTTTTACCGGCAGAAAGGCAACATGGCTGAACGCTTCATTGATCTCCCAGAGATCGATATCCGCGGCCTTCAGACCGCTTTTTTTAAGAATCTTCTCAATAGCGGTGACAGGGGCGGTGGAAAATTTTTCAGGCTGACCTGCGGCAGAGGCCTGAGCGATGATACGAACTTTCGCCTTCAGTCCAAGCTCAGCGGCTTTATCGGCGGACATGATCAGCAGAGCAGACGCACCGTCATTAATCTTAGAGGCGTTGGCAGCGGTAATACGTCCATCCTTTCTAAAGGCTGGACGGAGCGTGGGAATTTTGTCAAATTTGACATTTCCTGGTTCCTCATCAATATCCACGACAGTGGAGCCTTTACGGTCCTCAATCGTCACGGGAATGATTTCATGCCGGAAGTAGCCTTTTTCCTGTGCTTTCAGAGCCCGCTTATAAGACTGGACAGCAAATGCATCCATTTCCTCGCGGGTGACAGAATAGTCATCGGCGCTGCCTTCAGAGCAGGCACCCATGTGCTGCTGAGTGTACACATCCCAGAGACCGTCCTGTATGAGAGCATCCTGAACCTGCTGATGTCCCATACGGTAACCCTGACGGGCCTTTGGCAGCAGGTAGGGAATATTGCTCATACTTTCCATACCGCCGGCGATGATNACCTCGGCGTCCCCGCAGCTGACAGCCTGGGCTGCGAGCATGACGGCCTTCAGACCGCTGCCGCATACCTTATTGATAGTCATCGTCTCCACTGAGACCGGTAGTCCTCCCTTCAGGGCAGCCTGTCTCGCCGGTGACTGTCCGGAGCCGGCGCTAATGACATTTCCCATGATCACCTCGCTGACGACAGCGGGATCAAGTGAATTCCGTTCTACAAGAGCTTTGATCACAAGGGCTCCCAGTTCCGGAGCGGAGAGGGATGAAAGACTTCCATTAAATGAGCCGATGGGGGTTCTTACCGCATCGACAATCACAACTTCTCTTGAGACTGACATGAATACACTCCTTATTTTAAAAATTCAACTGTGCACAGTAATGCGCAGAAGCTGTTCAGGAAAATCTGGACGGATGATAAATACTGATATCCTCTTCCAGTTCGCCGAGAACAGCTTTGGCGGCAAAGTGGCCGATAATCGTGCCGAAGGCCATCCCATGTCCGGTGAATCCTGCTGCGACGAATATTCTGTTATCGCCGGGCACAGGTCCGAGCAGGGGAATACCATCTCTGCTGAAACCCATGGTCCCTGCCCAGGCATGAGTAACATTCAGTGTCGGAATGCGGGGAAATTTCCGGCGGATATAATCGAGCAGGCCCTCTACAGCTTCATCGGTAATACTCTCATTGTAATGGAAGGCATCGCCGCCGGGCATATTTTCTCTCCAGCCGCCGATAAGCAGACGATTATCAGGCAGCTGGCGAAAATATTCAAAACCGAAGTTCGCATAGATCTGATGATGCCAGAAGCGCTGATCAAGGGGTTCAGTAGCGATGACCTGTCCCCTGACAGGGATCACCTTGTCCTCAAAATAGGGAATCAGTTTTCGGGACCAGGCGTTTGTGGCGAGAATGAGCATTTGTGCTTTCACTACAGCGTTAGTAAAATGCAGGAGGAGCCCGTCAGAGCCCTTTTCGATCCTCAGGACCTCAGTGTTGTCATGGAGGGTGACAGAACTCTGATTATTCAGGTCGGCGGCCATAGATGAAACATACTTATAGGGGTTAAAACCCATATCCCCATCCGTGAGGCAGGCACCGAAAAAACTTTCCGTACCGAGAAGGCGTGCCGTTTCAGCTGCCGGGAGATAACGGCTGCTGATTCCATCTTCCGAGAGCAGGGCGGCTGTTTCCCTCAGTTCTGCATCCTCCTGCTCACTGTCAGCGAGAATAAGAGAACCGGCATCCACTTTGTCCACTTCCCAGCTGTGACGCTGTATATTTCGGCGGATCAGTTCGATGCCCTTCACGCTGTCCTGCCAAAGCCGTCTGGCCTTATCCCTGCCGAGAATATTCACGGCTCTGGCATAATGCTCCACAGGTCCGGTGATGGCGAATCCCGCATTTCGCGATGAGGCACCTGTGCCGATCAGTCTCTTTTCGAGAAGGACGACAGACACACCGGCGGAGGCCAATTCTGCAGCTGCAGTCAGGCCGGTGATACCGGCGCCGACAACAGCCACATCGGCATTCAGTACAGTCTCTGCGGGACCGAAGCGAATCAGCTCACGGTCCAGCCAGAACACATTTGAAAAGTCATCTGAAGGCATTTCAGTCCTTTTTATCGACCCTGACTAAAGTTAAGGAATTTCTCCAAGCAGATTGTCAAGAATCTCCTTATAGTTAAAAATCCGGGTCACATACTGAACAGGTTCTGAGCCCCTGGCATAGCCATGTTTCAGCTGGCTGTAATATTTTCGCTGACTCAGCAGGGGCAGAATCCATTTGATCTCATGCCAGGTATAGGGATCTCTGCCAAGTTCCTCTGCGAGCTGCATTGCATCTTTAAGATGGCCCAGACCCACATTATAGGCAGCCATAGCATAGGCAATGCGATCCTCCTGGTGAACTTCTTCGGGAATACGATCCAGCAGCCGTCTCAGATAGAGCGCTCCGCCCATGATACTTTCCTCCACATCCAGGCGATTACTGATATTCAATTCCGAGGCGGTAGCACGTGTGAGCATCATCATACCCCGGACACCGGTTCTGCTTCGGGCGGTTCTTTTCCAGTGACTTTCCTGATAGCTTAAGGCTGCGATCAGGGTCCAATCAAGACCGAAATCCTCTCCTGCCTGCATAAACAGCTCCCTGTACCTTGGAAGGACAGTCTCAACCCGTTTATGAAAAGTCCGGAGATCCACATAATCAAATTCTTCAGCATGGTCGTAATATTTGTGAAGAATCTGTTCATGGCGGGGGCTGCCTTCGAACTCTTCAAACCACTCGGATATCTTCTGTCGGAGTTCGCCGCCGTTTCTACCGATGATCCAGGCAAAATATTCTTCTTCACTGAGTTCGACAGTTTTTCGTATGGACGGAAAATAGCGCTGATTGATCAGGAAAATATTTTCATCGGCAATGGTACAGTCAATCTCTTTTGCAGCTACTTTTGAAATAATTTCTTCGCTGCTGAGATCCCATGAGACCTCCCACTTCAGATCAGGATACTGCCTGCTCAGGGTTTCCAGAGTTTCCAGATAACTGGCCCCGCCCGGTATCACAATTTTCACTCCCTGCATTTCCGCTGCAGAATCAATATGCCGATTTTCCTTATGAACCACCAGGACCTGTCGACTGGAAAAATAATCGGGGCCGAACATAAGTTCCTTCTCTCTGAGTTCCGTTCGAGTCAGACCTGCCGCTGCAATATCTGCTCTGCCGACCTTGATACTTTCAAGGATAGATGCCACATTATTATCAACCGTAAAGCGAAGGTCCACACCGAGCCAGGCGGCAAATTCACTGACCATATCATACTCGAAACCAGTCTCCCCCTCCCTGTCGATATAATATGTAGTATTTGCATTACGGGTAAGAACATGAAGTTCCTTTTTTTTCATGATCTGTTTAAGACTGCCCCGGGACTCTGAACTTCTGTATAAAAATGAACTCATCAGAGAAAAAGTCATGAGAAAAATAAACGAGAGGAGGATAAACAGGATAAATTTTTTATGTCTTAGGAGCCTGACTGATGGAAGAAGATTCATATTTGAGGGAATATAAGGCTCAAGTAAAAATAAATTCAATCATTTTTAACAAAGCTGAGGGGTGGAGCTGTCTCAATTGACGGAAACCAGGTNCGAAGAGACTTGACAAGCAATGATATCAGCGGTTAAGGCTATCGTCATATCCCTCAAGCGGTCGAGTACCCGGAAACTCCGGATAGGGAACCGGTTCGCCATGCAGGTCAGAGGGGTTGAGAATTCCATCCTGAGGCTGAAGGGAGTTGGAATCCAAAAGTGCGGGAATCTCGATGGGATCATCGAATCGGAAATCATCGAAGGCACCTGTTTGGAAGAGTGAGTCAGGTGTGAGGACAGGGCTGTCAATACTGAGTTCGAATGAGATCAGCTGCAGGCCGCCGGCCAGTGAGTACAATGTATAAAAAACACCGTTCTCATTGAGGCTGTAGGGCAGGATAATTTTCGAGTAGGCTGTACGGGGAAGTTTCAGCTGTGCCTGCACAACACCTAAAGAATCACAGACCGTTACAAGACGGGTGCGGCGCCGGCTGTCTTCAGGAAGAAAACTTTCATCATAAATCCAGAGAAAAGCATTTGGGTCTTCACCGATAAATTCGACAGTATGCAGCCGATCAGAGCCTCCCCTATAGATCGTCCGGCTGTTCATCTGCAGAAGATAGAGATCCTGATCTCTTCGGAGGCTGAGCAGAGACCCGTTGGAGAGAGGGATACCATCAAAAAGCATATAGCGACGGCTGTTATCGAGGTCCTTGAGCAGGCGTACGGTTCCGTTCACGGTCAGCAGCACAGACTCAGCCGAGGGATCAAGGGCGATCATGCCGGTCAGAACATGAACAGGATTTGAAATAAAAAAACTTTCGACCAGGCGGCCTCGGAGATATTTCCGATAGACATTCTTTGAGATCGTGTGAATCACCGCCCTGTCACTGGAAAACCTGAATCGGTATTCAGCGGCGGAACTGAGAGGATAGACATTCTGCACTTCGGCATTTCTGCAGGCGAGAATCTGCTGAGAATCCTGGATCAGCAGATAGATCAGATCCTGCTCCGGGGACACTGAAAAGGAGGCAATGACAGGCAGAGCGTATTCGCTGCTGTCGCCTGAGGGCGGCTGCACACCCAGCTGTTCCCAGGGAATGAGCAGAGTATCCCTGACAGAAAAAGAGCGGGTATCCATGGCNTTCAGTGAGCAGAGACTTAAAAAAATCATCAGAAATAAAGACGCCGGACCCTTTCGGAATCCGGCATCAGATGGTTTAGAATCGTTGAAAAGCATGTCAGTCGATACCGACGAGTTCCTTCATCACCTTTTCGGACTGCTCGCGGATATTTTTATGAAGGGAGGCACCGTGGCTGTCCATCGTGACCACAGCCTGAAAATCCTCCACATCAATGACCCACATGGCCTCGGGTACACCGAATTCCTCAAGTTTAAAGACATCGACCACTCTTTTTACCGACTGTCCGATAAGGGTAGCGGCACCGCCGACGGCGTGAAGATACACGGCACCGTGTTCCTGCAGGGCCTGCTGGGTTTTGGCGCCCATACCGCCCTTACCGATAGCGGCACGCAGTCCGTATTCCTTCAGGACAGTTCCCTGATAAGGTTCTTCACGGATGGATGTGGTGGGACCGGCGGCAACAAAACGATATTCCTCACCTTTTTTCTCCACAACGGGTCCGCAGTGATAGATGAAGGAATTTTTCAGCACCTCACGGATCTCATCCGGTTTTTCCTCGATCATCCAGAGATGGGCGGCATCCCGTCCGGTGACCATGGTTCCGGTGATGCTTACTTCATCACCGACTTTGAGACGTCGGATCTCTTCTTCGCTGACGGGCAGATTGATCTTAATCATAGACAACCTCGCTGTTGGAATAGATCATAGAATGCCGGCGATCTGCCCAGCACATATAGGACAGGCTGACAAAGAAGGACGCGGGCAGGCGGTGAAGTTTGGCGATCTTGACGCCCAGTGCTGTCGTTTTTCCGCCGAAACCCAGAGGTCCGATCCCCAGTTTGTTCAGGTCCACCATCAGACGGTCTTCCATAGAAGCCAATTCAGGGTCGGGGTTGACATCATGAAGTTTTCTGAACAGCTGTTTTTTTGCCATCACCATGGAGCTGGCGCGGTCACCGCCGATGCCGATGCCCATGATACCGGGAGCACAGCCCTGGCCCTGAGCCTCGAAGACCATGTCGACGATGCACTTATAGACACCTTCCATATTTCGGCCTGCTTTCAGCCGCTGGTCAGGGAGTTTATACTGAGCACTCACATTCTCACAGCCTCCGCCTTTCAGGGCGAGTTCAACCTTAATGCTGTCCTCATCCCATTCTTCGAAATGATAGTAGGGGGACATGATTCCAGTATTATCGCCGCTGTTCTTACCAGAGACTGAGTCCACAGAATTAGGTCGGAGATAGGTTTTACGGGTTGCCTCCTGCGTGGCCTCCACGATGGCTTTTTCGATTTTCCGCATTGAAACGCCTTCGGGGATTGTCACATAGTAGATATTTGTACCGGTATCCTGGCAGATCGGGGTACTTTTTTCCCTTGCCATTTCGATATTTTTCAGAATCGAATTGAAGACAGATCTAGCGGCAGAGCCTTCAAGTTCGGCATCTCTGGCCTTACGGATGGCGAGGACCACATCTTCAGGGAGGTCGGTACTGGAACGTCTGATCAGTTCGAGGGCAGCGTCCCTGAAGCGATCATGATCGAATTGAAAAGGCATAGGCCCTTCCCTCCTTTCAGGGTTCAAACATTTTCAGCAGTTCGATGACGGGCGGTGCGACCTGTCCGTGCTTTGCTTCTTTCTGAATCTGCCGCACAAAATCGGTGTAGGTAGGTCTGTTTTTATGGTAGATGATACCGAGTTTGAGCTGATCTTCGGAATTGGCAATATCAAAGGCTGCCACTTCATCGCTGGGGTCATGTGAATCATCGATGAAGCTTGCCTGTTCGCGAATCATAGTGAACTGTTCACGTCCCATGAAGGTTGGACAGGGGCTGAGGAATTCAACAAAGGAAAAGCCTTTATGTGCGATAGCACGAGCGACGATCTCGGCACTTTCCTTCGGATAACCGCTGAAGGCACGTGCCACGAAGGACGTGTTGTAGGAGATCATCATGCGCACCGGATTGATAGGTGCTTCTACATTTCCATACATTGTAGTTTTCGTTTTCAGACCGAGGGGGCTGGTTGGAGAGGCCTGTCCCTTTGTGAGGCCGTAGATAGAATTATTCATCACGATATAAGTAATATCGATATTCTTTCTGGCTGCGTGGGGGATATGCCCTGATCCGATGGAGAAACCGTCACCGTCACCGCCGACACCGATCACGGTCGTGTCGAGATTAGCCATTTTGGCTCCTGTTGCAACGGGCAGAACGCGTCCATGCACAGAGTTAAAACCGTAGGTATTCATATAACCCGGCAGTCTGGAACTGCAGCCGATACCGCTGACGACAGCTACCTTATGCGGGGGTACCTGAAGAGTGGCGAGGGCCTGATAGATTGAATTCAGAACACCGAAATCACCGCAGCCCGGACACCAGATCGGTTTCAGGTCGCTTTTATAGTCTTTAGCTGTAAACTGTTTTGTTTCCATTATTTGCTACATCCTTCTTCTTTACAGATTTCCATCAGTTTATCATAGATCTGTTCCACTGAGAAAGGAGCACCACCGCTGACGGAATACGGTGTGATCTTAATGCCGTAGTCACCAAAGCGGATAAAACCGCGGAGATAGCGGCGGAAGGGTCCGGCATAGGCCACTTCAGCAACCATGATGTGTTTTTTGGTCTTGAGAAACTTTTCAAAGGGTTTCGTCAGAAATGGCATGATAATCTGGGGGATGATGGCAGCCACTTTATGGCCTTCGGCGTTCGCCTTCTGCACTGCTTCTTTGACAGCGCCCTTGCTGCTTCCCCAGGCAATGATCCCGACCGTGGCATCATCGGGTCCGTATGTACGGACAAATTCAAACTCCTCTTTGATCCTATCATGTTTTGCGAAGCGCTTCACATTCATCTTTTCATGGATATCAACATCGGAGGTGGGCCAGCCCAGTTCATCGTGTTCAATACCGGCGGCCTGATACTCCCCGCCTTCCATACCGGGCCAGGTGACAGGTGACACCCCGTTTTCGGTATATTTGAAACGTCTGAAATCCTTCAGCTGTGCGGCGGTGGGAGTGAGTCGTTTATTGACCTTTTTGAAACCGTATTTCATACTCCGGAAGCGTTCGGGGTTGATACTTTCCTTGCGCTGACCGATAAACCCGTCGGAGAGGATGATGACGGGGATCTGGTATTTTTCAGCGATATAGAAGCTGAGCACAGTCGTATCAAAGCAGTCTTCTACATCGGACGGGGCGATGACCACTTTAGGTGAATCACCGTGGGAACCCCAGATGGCCTGCATGAGATCAGCCTGTTCAGTCTTGGTGGGAATACCGGTTGAGGGTCCGACTCTCTGAACATTGACCACGACGATGGGGAGTTCGGCCATGGATGCGAGGCCGATACTTTCATTCATGAGGGAAATTCCCGGGCCGGAGGTAGCGGTCATGGCCTTGGCCCCGCCGAAGGAGGCACCGACAATGGCATTGATACTGGCTAGTTCATCCTCCATCTGCATAAAGACCCCGCCGTATTTGGGCATTTCAGCAGCGAGCCACTGCATGATCTCTGAGCTGGGGGTGATAGGATAGCCGGCGAAATAATCGATACCGCTGTAGAGGGCACCGAAGGCGATGGCTTCATTGCCTTCCATCACGAGTCTGGGTTCGCCTTTTTCGTAGGAAAAACTGATATCATCATCCTTTGTGAAATTATCCTTGATATAGTCGGAGCCTGCGTGGAGTGCTGTGAGATTGCTTTCGAGCACTTCTGCTTTTTTCTTTGAGAACTTTTTCTTAATGGACTGTTCCAGAGCTTCACTGGGAAGGGAGAACAGTTTAGCCACTGCGCCGAGCATCACGATATTTTTTGCGAGCAGAGAGCCTGCGGTATTTTTTGCCACCTCGCCGAAGGGAATCTTATACCAGGCTTTGACCCGGGACATATCGATGGGAATATCCTCTTCAGGAAATTTGTCATCCGCATCGCTGACAATGACGAAATTATCTCTGAAGTCCATTTCGGTTCGGAAGCGCATATAATCCTTCCAGGAAAGGACAACAAGGACATCAATACGATCTCCCTGTGTAGCGATAGGGTTCTGGCTGATCCTGGCCCGAACGGAGGATTCGCCGCCGCGGATCTGAGGTCCGAAGCTTTTTAGCATAAATGTGAAGAGTCCGTCACTTGCAGCTGCATTAATGAGGATCTCACCTGCGGAGACCACTCCGTCGCCGCCGCTGCCGGCAATTCCGATTACGATGTCATTCTGTGCCATTGAAAAATGTCCTCCAGGCTGGGTTTTATCGATGATTATTCGCTACAGTCATGAGGGGGCCGTTTTTATCGGAAGCGGCCTTTCTGACAGTATAATTTTGAGAGCTGGATGGGGCAGGAGTTTTTGACCTGCGTCTAGGTTCAGTATCAGTCATGGGGTATATGTTCATATTTTCATCCTATTTCCCAACCTGTTCCAATGTAGCAGGAGAGAATGCTGAAGTCAACAAAATATGAGCCATAAGGTTTAGTTTATATGAGGAGCTCAGATAAAAAAATCGGCTGCAGTGGCAGCCGACCTTCATTCAGGGTTTCACACATTATTTAAGTTTAAATACAACGGGTATAGCGATCCAGACACCGACATCGCGATCTCTTTGTTTAGCCGGTTTGAATCTTGTTTTTTTAATGGCATTGACGGCGGCTTCATCCAATCCGGTATTAGGTATACCCTTCATAACGACCCAGTCGGTGACATTACCTTTTTCATTCACAAAGGCCTGCACGATGACAGTTCCTTCGATCTGAGCTTCTCTGGCGATATCGGGGTAAATGACATTCCGGAGGATGGCAGCGGAGCCTCCGACGGGCTGCGGTGGTTCATCGTAGGGGATGAATTTAACGCGGGGACCAGTATCATCGTCCTGGGGAGGCGGGGGTGCGTCGAGAGCTTCATACTCGTCAAAGGAGAATTCCTCCCATTCGAGGTCTTCGGCAATTTCTTCACTTTCGGCCATGACAGGGACGGTGGGTCTGGACGGGGGAGCCTGCTGCTGCACCTTTTCGGTGACAGGCACATCCACAGTTTCGATCATGATTTCAGGCGCTTCAAGTTCCATGGCCTCGAACTGTACTTTCGGAAAGAAATAGAAAGCGGAGACGATGAGAATCATCACAAGGACGGAGGAGACTTCAGCAACGAAGGGTGATCTTTTTTTCAGTTCTTCAAATTTCTTGACCTGGGTCATTACGGCTCCTTAATTCACGGCGGTTGTCGCTGAGTAGTTAATCTTCAGCGCGTCGGCTTCCCGAAGTTCACTGTGCAGTGAATTAATGACTTTCATAGCCACATTCTTATCGGCACGGAGTGACACAACCAACTGAGGATCTTCAGCCCTTAGGCCGTAGGCGACATCCCTCACCTTATTGATGGGAACGATCTTATCCTGAATGGAGACCGCACCGTCCTTGGAAACCCAGAGGAAGGCGACATGTCGTTTGGTATCCACTTTAGATATTTCCTTGGCAGAGGGGAGGATCACATCCAGACCGTCATACTGTCGGAGGACGGTGGTCATCATGAAGAAGATCAGAAGCATAAAGATGATATCGGGCATAGAAGCTGTGGAGATACCGCCTTTAGCTTTATTTTTTCTTTCGAGCTGCATGAATGATCCTTCTTATTCTGCGCTGGCCACGGACGTTCTCCGCAGCGCATCGGCATTTTTCAGTTGATCGATAACCTGTATATACACCTGATACTTGGTTTTGTCATCGGTCTGGACGGAAAAGATCATTTTATCGTTCTGCTGCAGCAGTCTTTTGGCACGGCGGCCGATCTCGTTGATCGGAACGATCTCATCATTGAAGAGAACGCGTCCTGAGGCGTCAACGAGGACATTGGTGATCTTGTCTTTGGAGACCTTCACTTCACCGCCTTTACCGGGCAGCACGAGTCCGATTCCTTTATCCTGGTCCACGGTGGAAACGAGGAGAAAGAAGACGAGGAGCAGAAAGGCGATATCAGACATCGACCCGCTGTTGATCTCGGGGCTGCCTCTCTTTTTTTTCTTTCCTAGGAGCATAGTGAGTCCCGGTCCAGTTATTTAGTTTTTTCGGTGAGGATATCGAGCAGTTCTACAGAGCTTTCCTCCATGGAGACGATGATCTTATCGATACGGTCCATGAACCAGTTCTGAAAGAGAGTGATAATAATAGCGACGATCAGACCGAAGAGAGTTGTCAGAAGGGCTTCGGAGATACCGCTGGCGACGATGGCGGGTGTCATGTCATTGGCGGCGGCGATATCGTTGAAGGCGCTGACCATACCTGACACAGTACCGGTAAACCCGAGCATGGGTGCGATACTGATGACAGTGGAGAGCCAGATCTGATTTTTCTCGAGGAAGGCCATTTCAAGGGAGCCTGCGGCCTGAATGGACTTTTCGACTTTTTCCATACCCATATCAACGCGGTTGAGGGCTTCATGGTAAACGGAGGCGACAGGGGAGGAAGAGGCAGCGGTATATTCCTTCGCTGCGGGGATGCCGTCTTCTCTGAGGATCTCATTGACCTTTTTCAGGAAGGTCCGAGTCTGCAGTTCGGCAGTCGTCAGAGAGTAGAAACGTTCGAAGACAATAATGAGCCCAAGTCCGAATACGACGAGGATGGGCCACATGAAGGGACCGCCTTTAACAAAAAGTTCAATAAGCATGGATGAAGACCTCCGATTTTAAAGCTTTTTCACATTATTTTTCATTTTAAGATTTTACCGAATCTCTCAAAAAAAGTCAATCATTTTAATCCCTTTTTAGAGGCCTTTCGGCAATGAGACTCTGTGCTTCGGGCATTTGTTCGAGCGCGGCCCTGAACTGTTCATCGCCGTGGAGTCTGGCCATATAGAATGCATCATTTCCGCCCAGTGATTTAGCGACTTCGGATCGTACAGACATAAGAATATCGTCGGCATCTTCGGCGATCTCCTCGGCCAGGAGATCTGATTCCCACTCAGAGGCGAAGCGTATAATGTCTTCGAGGATATTTTCGGGGAAGCGGTGATTGAGGACAAAATCTGCGGGATCGGTATTTTCAGGCAGGCGCTGCAGATAGAGCTGGGCAAAGGAGAAAAAGATGCGATGGGGATTCCGATAGAGCCTCCGGCCTGAATCGGTGAGATCGAAGTCACGTTTCACGACGACATCGGGTGTAATTCCACCTCCGCCGTAGACTTTGCGGCCGGCTTTTGTCATAAAAACGGGTTTATCGGAGGAGTCAGTGGAGGCCTGTTCCGCATCTTCATTCACATCATAGATTTCGGTATAATAATCTTCGGAACCGTTATCATAGGGTCTTTGTATGAGGCGGCCTGAGGGGGTGTAGTAGCGGGCGACGGTGACACGTACAGCTGAACCGTCTTTCAGGGGCCACTGTCTCTGCACGAGGCCTTTGCCGAAGCTGGTTTCGCCGACAATGATCCCTCTGTCAAGATCCTGAACAGCACCGCTGACAATTTCAGAAGCGGATGCGGAGCCGCGGTTAATGAGGACGACAACGGGCAGGTCTTTGAACTGACCTTTTCCGGTGGCGTAGTAGCTTTCGTTGGAATTTTTCACACGTCCTTTTGTATAGACGATCAGATCGCCGNTGTCGAGGAATTCATCCAGCATTTCCACGGCCTGATTGAGATAGCCCCCGCTGTTAAAGCGAAGGTCGATGACCAGTCCGGTCATCCCGAGAGCCCGGAGTTTGTCAAGGGCTTCACGGAATTCGGTATAAGTATTCTCAGAGAAGCGGTTTATGAGCACATAGCCGATATCGTCTGTGTAGATAAAGGAGGCGAGAACGGAATAGATAGGGATATCATCCCTGATAATCTCCACATCGAAGGGTTCCTCAAGTCCGGGTCTTTTCACTTTCAGTACGACCCGGGTGCCTTTCCGGCCCCGGAGGCGCTTGAAGGTCTGTTCACGGGTGATATTTTTTGCGCTGCTGTCATCGATGGCGAGGAAGACATCGCCGGGCTGCAGGCCGGCCCGTTCGGAGGGTGTGCCTGTTATAGGAGAGATCACGGTAATATAGCCGTCGAGGATATCGAATTCGATACCGATGCCCTGGAAATTGCCCTGAAATTCTTCGGTGATACTCTGGAGCTGTTTTTTTTCGATATAGATCGAGTGGGGATCGAGTTCTTCGAGGAAACCTTTATAGAGGCCGGTCATGGCCTTATCCCAGTCGACATCCTCAACATAATATTCATTGACGATGGCGATCATATCATTAAGGACAGCGAGTTTCATATAGAGATCATTCACACCTGCCCTGATCCGGGGAGTGGATAGGATGAGGGCGGCGAGGACAAGGAGGAAGAGGCTTCCGAATAATTTATTTCTTTTCATAAATGGGTCCTGTCATTGACACCGTGGGCGGTGTTTTTATCGTTCACATCGTAAAGATACGAAATCGCGGATAGAAAGTTCAAAGTTAATTTAAGCGATTCTTATCAGATCCCGAAATAGAGAATTGCCTGGAGAACAGGTGCGACGGAGAAGATATTCTGACCATCTGCGGCATTGGAGACAGGGTAGTAATCCTCGCTTTTCCACGCAGTCTGGGGCAGGACATTCAAGAGAGTTCCTGCATTGAGACGCAGTCCTCCGCGCTGGCTGAACTGCCACATCCAGGAGAGGGAGGGCATCAGAGCCGGGGCATTTTTCAGGGTCAGGGTCCTGGCCTGTCCCTGTTCAGTAAAAAAGCTGTCCCAAGGCACCGAACCCGGATTGCGGGCATATCGAAGAGAGAGATTGGTCATCCCTGCGCTGAGATTGAGAACAGCCTGTGTCCTTTGAGAAAGGGGGATGACATATTCAGCAAAGAGCATGGAGGAAACATGAGTAAACCTGGCATACACGACCGTATCGGAAGCGGCAAGTTCCTGAGTGAGAATACGTCTTCCGGCAAGGACCGATGCACCGAGGCGCCAGTTACCGCTGATGATGCCCCAGCCCTGCACTCCATGGAAGTAGGCGGGTCCGGAGAAATCAAAATTTTCCGGTATGGGCGGCAGTTCGAGGGCAGGCAGAGACACAAAGCTGGCAGTATAACCGATACCGCCGCCGTAGAAGGCATCAAAATACTCAGATTTCGCGGCGGCATTCAGAGAGAGGGAGAATAATGAGAGGATGAGGAGACACTTTTTAAAGACGGGCATGGGAATAAACCGTTATTTATGGGAGTTTAGGACACCTAGAACCCGAGGAGAAGAGACAGGTCCAGGAAGGGAAGAAAGACAGAGAAGGCATCCTCTGCGCTGACGGGTGTCAAGTTATTGAGGGACCAGCTGCTGGCAGCGAAGCGTGTATAGTGAAGACCAGCGGCGGCTTTCAGGTAAACAGATTCAAGGACAGTCCAGTGGGCGGTGATACGCAGTCTGAGGTAGAAGGCGGGATCAGCGGAGAGAGAATTGGAGAAGAAGCCGGTTTGCCGTCGGTCCAGGACAGATTCCCAGTCATCATTATCCGCTTCGACGGCATAGGAAACGGAATAGCTGTTCAGACCGGCATCGATGCCGAAGCTGACAGCCCGGGCAGGATCGATGGGCAGGAGATAATCGACAGAGAGGCCACCGGAGATCAGGCCGGTGGCAGCTTTAAAGCTGGTATCTGAGGCAGACAGAGTTTTTGCGGCACCGCCGGTGAGAAAGAGGGCTCCCAGCTGCCAGTTCTCGGTAAGATTCACAAATCCTTCCAGACCCTGAAGAGTCATGGTTCCGTTATAAATATCTGTTTTTTCGGAGCTGCTGTGGGGATAAATCTCCGGCATGGAGGTCCAGGGGTCATTCAGAGACCAGAGAAACTGGCTTCGGTAGCCGGCGGCACCGCGAAAAGTTTCGGCCGGTGCCGGGTATGACATGAGCAGAACGAGAGCGAGGGCAGGAAGTGTTTTTTTGATGCTAAGGTGCTGGACAATCATAATTTAGCAGGCGTTTCTTAATTCATTACTTTAAATATACCCGCTAAATTCCTTTAACACAATATCCTTTTTAGCTTCAATCCTGCTTTTTTCTTGATTTTGAGACGGTGTAAATCTAAATTCAAAAAATTGATTCATTAGGAACCCCATGATCCCAAGCAAACCATATTTCGTGAACTTTTCAGCGACACTGCGAGTCCTAATCCTGGTCTTTTTCGGTATTATTCCACTTGCGGCGAATGTGCAGTGGGAGCTGCCTGTTTCGGTAGAGGGAGCGGAGCGCTGGATCAGGCTGACAGAGCTCAGCGGTGAGAGCAGGCAGGCCATAGCGGGGATAGGCCGATTCAAAGCAGGGGAGCCGGCATCCGCGGCGGCCTACAGTCTGGATACAGAGAGCGGAGCGGTCACTGAGATCTGGCGCAGCCCATCGGGGATGGAGGTCAAGGACCTGCTGAACGCTGATCTGAACGGTGACGGACGCAAAGAGCTGGTTGTCCTGTATAATCAGGCAGCATATAATCGAGGCCGCTGGCTGGAGGTCTATGCCATCGAGGAGGGCAGCATCAGCAAAACTGCCATCACATCGATTGAACAGAGCATTGAGGGCAACTCTGCACTGGTACCGGAGGGAGCTTATTTTGAGATCTTTGAGAAGGGTAAGTCAGCGCAGCTGGCTGTACTGTTCGGGGCATCCATCCGGAAAGTGATCACACTGGGGATGGAGGGCAGTCTTTCCACGGCCGTCTGGCGCAAGGACAGAGATCTTTACTCTGGAAAATTTCTCAGCGGGAATGAGGCGCTGGATTTTCTGCCTTTCAGGGCCGAGGGGGAAGAGCAGACACGGGTGCTGATGTATCGCAACAGTTCCCGCGGAGTCGAATTCCGCCTGCTTGTACTGGACGAGAACGGCCGCAGCACGGAACTTGGGGCAATCGAGGCGGATCTGGAGGGCGGCAGCCGGCTGCGGGAGATCACAGGCTGGAGGCGTGACGGCGGGGCAAAGATATTCTACAGCACGGAGAACCGGAAGCTGGGGACAGTTTCTCTGGACAGTGAGCGGGGTCTGACACGTCAGCTGGCCACGGTGGACAGTGATTTTGCGCCGGAAACCATCATTGACAGAGTTGCTGACGAAAGAGGGGAATTCGTTCTACTCGGTTACGACAACACCTTTGCCATCACAGTATACGAAGTTCTGGACGGGGAGTGGGCCTTAGCGGAGCGGAACCGCACAGCGGTATCGGGGAAAAGGGTATTCGGCCATCTGCTGACGCTTGGGAACAGCGATCATTTACTCAGTGTGACAGAGAATCGCGGGAGATACACGGCGGAGCTCACAGAAATGAGTTTTCGATTGGAGGATCCGGATGAGAAGGCGTTGAGTGCGGCGGACAGCATTGCTTTCCCGGAGATAAATGATTCACAGCTTCCCGGCATCAGTGCGGGTCTTCCTGCTGAGGACGATGGAATAGCGATGGAGGACCTGACCTGGAGGATCGGAGAATTCGATTATGTCTTCACGGTTGAGGATACCTTTCAGCAGAATGTGGCGCTTGGCAGCATAGATCCGGGGCAGATGAAGATACAGTGGGAGGCGCCGGAGGGTGCGACATTCAACATCATGACAGGAGACATCACCTGGGACATTCTGGATGATCAGCTGGATGAGAGGACCTTTGACCTGAAGATCGGAGCGGGCAGGGACAGCACATCCTTTTACTGGAACATTTATGTGAATGACATACCGAAAATCACAAATCAGCAGCGTTCATTCACACTGGGGATTGATGAACCCTTCAGTCTGCAGGTTGAGGTACTGGATCTGAACAGGGATCCGGACATCAGATATTCGCTGAAGGGGCTTGCGGGGGGCAGCATCAGTGAGGAGGGTCTGATCCGCTGGAACCCCGGCGAATCGCATCTGGACATCAACATATTCACAGTCACTGTCAGTGACGGATTCTCAGTCAGCGAAGAGGATTTTGTCATATACGTGAATGATCCGGTACGCATTATCAGCCGGCCTCCCACTCACATACTCAAGGTTAAGGAGGAATGGATCTATCCCGTGGTCTGCGAGGACAGGAACGAGGCCAATCTTTTCCAGATCAGCCTGAGCAATGACAAAGTACTTGAGAGTTACATGGAGGCGATCAACCGTTTCATGGCGGCGGAGAAGGTTTCGGTGGAGCTTGAGAACAAAGGCCGGAGCTACAAGGATGTCCGCGGCAATGTGAAGCGGATACAGACCATAGACAATAAAATATTTCTGACGCTGAATCATTACAATGAGGACATCAAATTCAGTGAATATCTTGCGGGCATTCTGGGAGAAAGTTACCGGGATCTGCCGCGTTACGGGATCAAGCAGATCAAGCAGCTGCACTACACACTGGAGCAGGGCGCAGGGGATGCGGTCATGGACAGCCGGGGGCTGATACGCTGGACACCGGGGTCCGGTGATCTGGACGAGGCGGAGCTGATCGTGAAGGTCAGTGACATCATCAGCGAGGACAGGCAGTATCTGAATCTCTATGTCAACAGTCCACCGAGGATCATCAGTTCAGCGAGGCCGGTGATTCTGAATCCTGGACAGCTGCTAGCCTACCACTGTGTGGTGGAGGATCTGAACAGTGATCCGAAGATCAGTTACCGCATTGCGGAGGGCAGTCCTCCGGCGGAGCTGGATGATGAGGGACATCTGGTATGGAAAGTCAAAGCGGGTCAGTATGACTATGACCAGCTGCGATTAGAGGTGAGTGACGGATACCACGGCGACGAGGTGGTCCTGATGATGTACGTGAACGATCCTGTGAAAGTTGTGCCTGTGCAGGCCATGCCTGCTCAGGTGGGAAAAGTCTGGAAGCAGAAAATATTATACAAGGACAGGAACAAGAGTACGCTGTACCGGATCGTGGTGGAGGACATCGAGGTCTTTCGTGATTTGCGGGACCGCATTGCCATGTTCATGGGGCGTCGGTCGGTTCCGGTTCTGCGGCGAGAGGGGAACGGCGGAGAGGGTCGTGAGATCGATGTACGGCCGGCGGTAAAGAACCTGTTTTACTACGGTGCGAACCTGTTTGTCGAAGTAGATCCATCCTACAGCGGGACAGCTGATCTGAGTGAGATCTTTGCGGGGATTCTGGAGAGGAAGCTGGAGTATCTGCCGAGGCACAAGAAATTTCACGATAAGAAAATCACATTCAGGGCACTGAGCATGCCGCCGGGGATGGGTATCAGTGAAGACGGGGAACTGACATGGGTTCCGTCCCCGACGCAGGCGGACACCTTTGGGGTTGCGATCGAGGTCAGTGACGCGATGAGTCATGACACCCTGCGTTTTTCAGTATTCAGCAACAGTCCGCCCCGGATCGTGAGCCAGGCACCGGAGCTGGTGCATGCGGGTGACGAGTGGGTTTATCCCATAGAGGTACAGGATCTGAATAACCGTCAACCTTATGAGATCCGGCTGGTTAACGCCCCGGAGGGGATGCAATTGAAGAACAGCATCCTCAGATGGCGGCCCGGGGTACAGAACAAGGGATACAACACCGTCAGTATCATAGCCCATGACGGGCATCAGAATGCGGCCCAGACCTTCAACATCTACGTCAACGCGGCACCTGAGATCCTGAGTAAGCCGGTGATCGTAGGATTAACAGGATTTGACTACAGTTATCAGATTGAGGCAGAGGATCCGAATGGTGATGAGCTTCGTTTCAGGGCGGTGGAGGTTCCAAAGTGGGCCTCACTGGATGAGAAAAGCGGACTGCTGACCTGGGAACCGAGGAGCAGTGAACGCGGCATCAACCGATTTGTCATCGAGGTTGTGGACAGTCGGAACAGGTCCACTGAGCACGCATTCAACGTGCAGGTATACGAGGATCCGGCTGCCAAGAAATTCAGTCTGGCTGTATTCCCGGTGATGGTGACCTTTGTGGGCGTCATATTAATGGCTGCGCTGCTGTAAGGGGTATTGAGTCCGTCAAGGCGATCTCAGAAAGACACAGATCTATTCAATCATGGGGACTGATATAGGCGGAAGTTTAACAACGGGGCACATTGTTGTGCTGGATTTTGAAAGCACGGGAGTTGTGGCCGGCTATACTGATGAGCCATGGCAGTTGGGCTGGACATTGATAAGGGATTGGAAATGGCAGCACGAGGAGAGCGGAGAGAGTCTGATCAGGGTGGGTGAACGGCCGTTCAACCTTCATGCACCGGGGAGATATAGGGACGTGATGGATCAGATCCACGGGGCGGCGACACTGCCGTCGATGTTTCCGGAGATACGGGAACTGCTGGAGGGGCGAATACTGTGTGCTCACAACATAAGCACAGAGCAGCGGCATTTGCGGAAAGCATTTCCCTTCCATGAATTCGGTCCCTGGATAGACACATTGGCATTAAGCCGAGCGGTATATCCTGACAGTCCGGACCATTCGCTGGAGACCGTGCTGAGATATCTGGGACTGGAAGAGAGACTTCGCCGGGTATTTCCGGAGCGCGATTATCATGATGCGCTCTTTGACGCAGGGGCATCGGCACTGATCCTGGAAGACATATTCTACAGATTTCCGGATATTGACCTGGAGACGCTGACGGATCCTGACATGCGGGGGTATTATCAGATGCGGGGAGGACAGCGCAGATGAGCCTGGGGAGACCTGAGATTCTATCGAAGACATCTAATCATACAAAGGAGTTAACAGTGGAGACACATCCTCTGGACAGAAGAATTGACCTGATCTCATTGCCGACCCCGCTTCAGGAGCTGAAGAATATAAGTCTGGAGATGAACGGAGTGCGGCTGTTCATGAAANGGGATGATCTGACGGGTTTGGGTCTGGGGGGCAACAAATCGAGGAAGCTGGAATACCTGATGCGAGAGGCATTGGATCTGGGCTGTGATACCGTAATTACAGAGGGTGCGCCTCAGAGCAATCACTGTCGTCAGACGGCGGCGGCGGCGGCGCGGCTGAACCTGGACTGTCATCTGGTACTGGGAGGGGAAAGCCCTGCGGTTCCCAACGGCAACATGCTTATTGATGAACTGCTTGGTGCGACACTGCACCTGACAGAGAAGAGTGAGAGGGGAAGACTGGGGGATGAGCTTCAGAGTCGGCTTGAGTCTGAGGGTCGGAAAGTGTACAGGATACCGGTAGGCGGAAGCAATGCCACCGGGGCACTTGGCTATGTCCGTGCTGCGGAGGAGTTGAGACTGCAGATGAAGGAAGCGGGGATATTTTCCGGGCGGCTGGTTATTGGCAGCAGCAGCGGCGGGACGCAAGCGGGTTTGGAATTCGGCATCCGACATTACAGAATTCCGCTGAAGGTCAGCGGCATGCGGATTGATAAGGAGAGCAGACAGGGCAGCCTCTACCCGCAGGAGATCAGGAAAATCTGTGAGGCACTGAACGAACGCTTTGGCAGTCAGCATTATTTTGATGAGGAGGAATTCGGCATATCCTACCGCTACAACTATGAGGAATACGGGAGTTTGGGTCGTCTGGAGATGGATGCGATCCGTCTGTTAGCTCGGAGGGAGGGCATAGTTCTGGATCCTGTGTACACGGCCCGGGCCTTCGGCGGTCTGCTGAAGGACGTAGCGAAGGGGCATTACCGCAAGGGCGAGACCGTGATATTTCTGCACAGCGGGGGAGTTCCGGCACTGTTTGCCTACGCTGACCGTTTTTTTGCTGACAGATAAAAGGGACTTGCATTGAAAAGTAAAATTCAGCATTTTGTCTGAAGTGACCTTCAGATCGGTGAAAAGCTCATATTTCATGCTCGGACGCGGGCTGATACTGTGTGTATTCTTAATATTTAATGGTTTAGAGGGCGGGATCTCTGACAGAATCACAGAATTCAGAGATTTCCGATTCAGTGAGCTGGAGGTGGACACGCTGCGGATCGTGACGGCGAAGGAGCCTGACAGCTGTGATAGCGGGGGACAATACAGAGTGAGAGATGAGCGGGGTCTGCCGAAGGACCTGCTGGACATACATCAGACCGTTAAGCTCAGATATATACCGGTGGACCAGTTACTGGTGTCGGATACCGGGCTTGATACGCTGTTCAGCAGAGAAATCTGTTCCGGAGACACGGGTGAATTGAAGATCAAGCATCTGAGGATCTGGTATGACGGCAAGCCTTTTCGCAGCAAGGGCTGGGTCATCAGCGCCTATACCCTGCACAGCGGTGTGGATGGCAGGGCTGACAGGGACTGGCTTTGGGAAAGGCGTCTGAGTTCGGGAAAGAAGGAAAGCAAGGCATCTGTCATCGGCCGGGGAATGGCTGAGCTGGCGGCGGCGCAGGCTGACAGTCTGGAGACCTTTCGAAGGGAGCTGAGGGCGGAATCTGAGCATTCACTGTATCCCTATCTGTACAGGCGACAGCTTGACAGCTGGGTGGAATGGACGGTGTTTCCGGACGGATACAGTGTGAATGCGCATCTGACCCTGGACTATCCGGAGGGCAGGCAGAGATCGTGGGTCAGGGGATCACCCGGCATCTATTACCGGAGAAGCAGGACATCGGAGAGTCTGAGCATCGGAGGGCGGCATCAGAGCTGGAACAGACGCCTCTCCCCCGCCCTGATCTGGAGAAGCGAGATAGGGCTTCGAATGGGGTTTAACCATTTCGATCCGGAGCATTATGATCATCTGGCGATACAGGAACTTTTTTATGCAGGTCTGACCTGGGGTAACAACATATACAGAGTGCTTCAGCATCACAGGGGCATTTACGGCGGTCTGGGGATACAGCAGCATGTGCGCATACTTCCGACCGTATTGCCGCGTTATGAGGCGGGGATCAGTCTGACAGTGGGGATAAAACTGCCATGATGCATCGGATAAGAGCAGTGATCACATATATAGCCGTTTTGATACCGGTGACTGTTTCTGCTGTGAATATCAGCGGATATGCGGTGGACGGCAGGAGCGGAGAGGGCATTCCCGGTGTCAATGTGATGATTCTGGGCAGTGATCTGGGGGGCAGTACGGATCTTGACGGATTCTTTGTGGTCCGGCGGTCGGCGGCGGGTCCTCAGGAGATCAGAGTGAGTCATATCGCCTATCGGGACACAGTTATTCGTCTGGAGTCATTGGAAAAGGACCTATTTCTGGGTCACATCCGGCTTGAGGGAGCCGCAGTGACCATGGAGGGAGTTGAGGTCGTAGCTGACCGTGACGAACTGCTGGACAGGGATCTGAACATTGGGGCCTTCAGAGTGGATCCGGACATGCTGAGAGATATACCGGCCCTGCAGAAGGATGTATTCAGAGCGATACGTTACAGTCCGTCGGTTACGGTGAGCAGTCCCTTTTCGCCGCAATACAACGTACGGGGATCGGACAGCGGCGAGAACATGGTGCTGCTGGACGGGATGACGATCTACAATCCGCAGCATTTCATGGGAAGTGCGGCGGTATTCAATCCCTATGCGATCAAGAGCATTGAGATGCTGCCGGGGGGATTTGATGCGGAGTACGGTGGGCGGAATGCGAGCATACTTCTGGTAACTACTCGGGAGGGCAGTCAGGAAGAAATCCATGGTGAATTCCGGCCTTCACTTTCGGGAATCAGCGGAGCGATAGAATTCCCGGTGGCTGAGAGGAGTTCTGCAATGCTGAGCGGCCGGCTGCTGACGGACCTGAGCACGAGGGTGCTGATGGGCAGTCCGAATTTCATGGGAGACCTTAATGCGGCGATGCGGTATCAGGGAAAAACGCAGGATCTTCGGGTCTCGCTGTTTCTGGCCAGGGACTATATGGATTACAGCATAGACGGCCTGATGTTATATTTCCCGAAAAACGTTTTCAGCAGGCTGGAGGAAGGATTCACGGCCAACACCTTTAACGGTGCAGCAGGATTCCGGCTTCGGTCGGTGCTGCATCCGAGTCTTCTGTGGGAGAATCAGATCTTTCGCAGTGAGAGTCGTGTTGACAATTTCACGCTCTTCGGATATGAGGCTGTTGACAGCAGCAGTGCACTGGGGATTGGTCTGGATTTCAGGACCCGGATCGAGAATCAGATACTGGATCACAGCTGGAAGAGCGGTATATCCTGGTATCTGCCGCACAACATCAGTCTGAAGACAGGGATGGAACTCAGTTCGCTGCTATTCAGAAATGAAATGGGTCGGCTGAGCGGTGACCCTGATCCTGAGGAGCATTTCGAGCTGCTGTCTGCGCTTTATATTCAGAGTGGATATGAGGTACAGAGGCTGAAAATAAAAAGCGGATTGAGGGCAAACCGAATTCGGGAGGGCATGTGGAGGATCGACCCGAGGTTGAATGCAGCGATCTCCGTCCGGTCATGGACCATAAAGGGGAGTTACGGCATATACAGTCAGCAGTTGACCACACTCGACTCAAAGAATGATGAATTTGTACAGTTTCTGGAATATTACAACAGCCTTGGCGGGCTGGAGCCGATACGGAGCACGCACTATATCCTGAACGCCGGCAGGGAGGCAGCGGGTCTGCAGTGGAATTTCACGCTGTATTACAAGGATCTTCACCGACTTTACAGAAGCAGTTATGAACCGGGGACAGGTGGTGCAGCAGAGCTGATAGCAGGAGAAGGTGAAGCTTACGGATCGGAAATATCCGTGCATGTGGACAGAGGTGCACTGCGCGGCTGGTTCAGTTATCAGTACAGCCGGGGTTTCAGGCGATATCCCGGAGTATACGGCGGCAGGACCCACATATTTGACGGTGATCAGCCTCACAGTTTCAAGTCAGTATTGAGCTACGACATCAGCACAGATATCAGTGCCTCGTCGACCTTTATATTCAGCAGTGGTTACCCAAGGACCTGGGAGAGCGGGATGTATCTTCATTACGGTTACGACGCATTTGACAACCGGCTTCTGGCCTACAGCAGCACATACACACCGGAGCTCAACAATGTCAGATACCCTCCTCGTCTGGACTGGGAGATCGGCTGGAAGAAGAGGTTGAGGACAGGATTCGGCAATGACCTGGCACAGTATCTCGGTTTAGATGGTGCCTACTTCACAACAACAATACGGAACATCCTGTTCCTGCACAGGGACCCGGTTTACTACATGTATATCCCTGATTTCGGTTATTACGGTCTGGACATGGAATTTCTTCCCAGTGTCTCAGTCGGATACAGTCTGGTCTTTTGAGAGCTGATGGATACAGGAGAAAGACATTGAGAACAGAGGCGGGAATGAAAGTGACACTGAGCTGTCTGATTCTGTTGTTCTGGGGCTGCAGTCTGCCCTGGGAGCCGGGACCGATGCCGACGGAGATCATTGAAGTGGATGACGGGCAGAAACTGAATGTATTCGGTGTTTTGCGTTATGACGGCAGTGACAGCGGCAGTTTTGTGCATGTGCAGAAGCTGATCAGTACAGAAGAAATGTACAGTATGGACGCGGATGTGGTCATACGCGACGCCCGGGTTCTGCTCATGGAGGGGAGCGTCTCAGACAGTCATCTATTCGTGATGAGTCAGGATCCACTGTATGACGGGTATTATTATCCTGACAGTCTGCAGCTGATGAGCGGTCAGAGATACAGGATGGAGATCTCGACTGAGGGATATCCGACGGTATACGCAGAGACAGTTATTCCTGAAATACCGACGGCGGATGAGATCAGAGTCAATCACAGCGACAGGAGTATCCATTTCAGATTAGAAATGGACAGCAGTGCGGCCAGATATGCCGTGAGACTGCATTTTTCCGGCGGATATGAGGAACGTGTTCTGTCTGATATGAGTGCAGATCATTACGAACTGACCTGGGCAGCGGAGTCCGGGGACACAGTGCTGGCGATGGAAGTGGCGGCATACGACAAAAACCTATTTACATATCTATCGGCTTCCACGAGCATCATACCTCAGACATACCATCAGGATATGAGCACTGTTGAAGGGGGATTGGGCTGTATCGGCAGTATTGCGCTGCAGAGAATCGACTTTTTACCCTGAGGCGGTGAAACTGGAGATCTGAACCTGTGTCAGCAGAAGAATTCAGACAATACAATGGGAGGTGAGAGGTCAGGGCATTTCGAAGGTGTGTTTAGGATCTCTGACAGTGAGGACGGGGACCGGGGATTTTCGAACGATCTTTTCAGTTGTTGAGCCGAAAATGATATGTGACAGACCGGTCAGTCCATGCGTTGAGATCACGATCAGGTCACAACCCTCCTCCTTGACGAAGCTGATCACCTCTTTAAAGGGGGATCCATAGCCGAGCCAGGTTGAGGATTTCAGATCATCGGGAAAATGATCTTTTCTCATTTTTTCCAGATTTTCCTGAGCGTATTCCCTGCTTTTAGCTTCGATCTCCGCCACATTATAGGAACCCCAGGCAAAGTCTGCGGGACCGATAATGGGTTCAATCACATGGCCGAGGACAAGCTCAGAAGAGAACCTTCTGGCCATTTCGACGGCATAGGGCACGGCGTAGAGTGAAAATTCCGAGAAGTCGGTAGTAACCAGAATTTTTTTAAATTCCATACAAAACTCCTTAACCCTTTTTCATCAGTTCCTTCATGTATGCGACACCTTTGGCAAAAGCCATATCATTGATCTCAAAAAAGCGTTTATTCTTAATGATATTCGGGATAGCCCATTTCATATAGTCCTGATCGAGAAAACTGCAGAGTTCAGCCATAGCACCGAGCATGACCATATTGGCTGCTTTCGTGCTGCCGATACGATCTGCAAGTTCGGTCGCCGGGACGGCGTAGGAGTCGATATCTGTTCTTCTGGGAGCTTCGTCGATGAGGCTTGAGTCATAGATAATCTTTCCATCGATCGTGACATCGTTTTCGAATTTGACCAGGGAGGGTTTATTCATTGCGATGAGAATCGTTGGATTCGCCACGACGGGGGCACCGATGCGTTTTTTTGAGAGTTTGACAGAGCAGTTAGCGGTTCCGCCGCGCATTTCCGGGCCGTAGCTGGGCAGCCAGCTGACCTGGTAATTGTGGCCCATGCCGATATTGGCGAGAACATAGCCCAGGCTGAGAACACCCTGACCGCCGAAGCCGGCAATCTTCACTTCTTCACTGATATTCTGAACTTCCGGTACGGGTGCGGCACCCTCGATATCACTGAGAGAGGCGCCGGTCAGATCGAGAAGGCGGTGGTAGTCTGCATAGTCTGCGTTCTGATGTGAGTAATCGATGGATTCCCTTTCCTGGCCGCAGTCTTTAAAGACAGCGAGGGGGAAATTCTTGGAAAGGACATTCTCAATCCAGTTTTTCGATTCCTGGGCCGTCATTTTCCAACCGGTGGGGCATCCGGAAAGGACCTCGACGAAGGAGAAACCTTTATTTTCGATCTGGTATTTGAGTGCTTTTCGAACAGCCCGGCGGGTCTTATTGATATTTTTCGCATCGGTGAGCATGACCCTTTCCACATAGACCGGAGCTTCGAGCGTGGAGATAATTTCACTCATTTTGATGGGGAAACCTTCATTCTGTGAGCTGCGTCCTGAGGGTGTGGTGGTCGTTTTCTGTCCGATGAGGGTCGTGGGAGCCATCTGCCCACCTGTCATGCCGTAGATCGCATTATTGACGAAGAAAACCGTCATACCCTCTCCCCTGTTGGCTGCCTGAATAATCTCATTGGCACCAATGGCAGCGAGGTCACCGTCTCCCTGATAGGAGATAACGATAGAATTGGGATTGGCGCGTTTGAAGCCGGTGCCAACGGCAGGGGCACGGCCGTGAGCCGCCTGTATATTACCCATATCGAAGTAGTAGTAGGCGAAGACGGAGCAGCCGACAGGTGAGACAAAAGCGGCTCTTTCCCTGACTTTGAAATCATCGATAGCCTCGGCGATCATCTTATGCAGGATTCCGTGACCGCAGCCGGGACAGTAATGGGTGGAAAGATGGTCATCGCCTTCTTTTCTGTCATATTCCTTATAAAAGCTGGAAGCTTTCTGCAAGATATTCACTGTCATATTGACCTCAATTCTTTCATGATCTCTTCTTTAATCTCTTTTACGGAGTGGACATTACCTCCGCAGCGACCGTAGAATTTCACGGGTTTGCGTCCATTCACAGCGAGGCGGACATCATCAAACATCTGCCCGTTATTCATTTCAAACACGTGAAAATACTTCAGATCCTGTTTGTCCGCCAGGGCACTGAATTCATTTATCGGAAAGGGAAAGAGCGTGACGGGGCGGACGAGTCCGACTTTGAGACCATCGAGGCGCAGTTCATCGACGGCAGTCTGCAGGAGTCTGCTGACGATACCGAAGCCGCTGAGGATCACTTCTGCATCATCGGTGCGATATTCTTCGACGCGCACTTCGTTTTCCTGAATGATCTTATACTTATGTGCCAGTTTACGGTTATGGATCTCGAGTTTATCGGGATCCAGCTCAATGCTTGTGATCAGGTTATCCTGTCCTCTGCCGTCGCCGCGGATGGCCCAGTCTTTTTCGGGGAAGACCGTTACGGGCTGGGGAAATTCCACGGGTTCCATCATCTGACCGATAAATCCATCGGCCATAACGACGGCGGGGTTGCGGTATTTGTCACTGAGTTCGAATGCAAGCATCGTCAGATCGCACATTTCCTGAGCAGAATTCGGAGCGAGGACAATGAGTTTATAATTCCCATGACCTCCGCCTTTGACCATCTGGTTATAATCGGACTGTTCCGGTGCGATATTTCCGAGTCCGGGACCGCCGCGGGTAATATCGACGATGACGGCGGGCAGTTCGGCACCGGCCATATAGCTGATCCCTTCCATTTTCAGGCTCATCCCGGGAGAGGAGGAGGCAGTCATGGATCTCAGGCCGCTGGAGGCAGCTCCATAGACCATATTTATTGCACCAATCTCGCTTTCGGCCTGCAGGAAGGATCCACCGACGCGGGGGAAATAGACGGCGGCGGTTTCCGCGATCTCACTGGCAGGAGTGATAGGATAGCCGAAATAATTTCTGCAGCCTGCGAGGATCGCGCCTCTGACCACAGCTTCATTTCCTTTAATCAGAACTTTGGACATATCATTACCCCACTTTCTCGAGACAGTGTGAACAGATCAGGATCTTTTCATCATAGGAACTGGGAAAGACCTTACGATCGGCATTGCATTTCGGGCAGAATCGAATTTCTGTCAGCTCATCCCACTTTTTAAACACAGTGATCGCACCCGGTTCAGGGCAGGTATAAAAGCAGATACCGCAGCCAGTACAGCCATCGCCGCTGTACTGTGCCGGATGGTAGCCCATGCGGTTCAAGCCCGTGCCCAGACTGAGAAGATCGAAAGGACAGGCACCGACACAAAGTTCACAGCCTTTGCATTCGTCCTCTCTGATGACAACATGTCCTTTTGCATTTGCCATTTGCTAGCCTCCCTGCCGCAATACTGCGGCCTGATTATTCATTCCACATTAATATACATTCATTTCGGGCCCTTCGAAACTGATTCCGCCGCAAGCCTAAGGACAGACTGAAATCAGACAGAGTCCGGGCTTTTGGGGATATCCATTCAGGGCATGCATCAGTCATCAGATCACCAAATTCCTGTTTTCAGGTATTCGTCAATCGCTGCGGCAGCTTTCCTGCCGGCCCCCATGGCGAGGATCACAGTGGCACCACCGGTTACAATATCTCCTCCGGCGAAGACACCTTTTTTGGATGTTTTTGCGCTTTCGCCATCTGCGAGGATGTTTCCCCATTTATTCAGATCCAGATCCGGCGTAGTCTGGCCGATGATGGGATTTGAGCCATTGCCGATGGCAACCACCACCTGATCCACATCGATCTCAAATTCGGAATCCGGGAGGAGAACCGGTCTGCGACGGCCGCTGGCATCGGGTTCACCGAGTTCCATCCGAACACAGACAGCTTTTTTCAGATGGCCTGAAGCATCGCCTTCATAGCGGACAGGATTGACGAGCGTGAGGAACTCGATGCCCTCATCTTTGGCATGGTGGATCTCCTCAATGCGGGCCGGCATTTCAAGTTCCGAGCGGCGATAGACGATCATGGCCCTTTCCGCACCGAGTCGTTTAGCCGTCCGCACGGCATCCATGGCGGTATTGCCGCCGCCGACCACGATGACATTTTTCCCGACCTGAACCGGGGTATCCCATTTCGGGAATTCATAGGCATGCATCAGATTGACGCGGGTGAGAAATTCATTTGCAGAATAGACACCGATGAGATTTTCCCCTGGGATATCCATAAACCAAGGCAGGCCGGCACCGACCCCGACGAAGACCGCGTCGTAATTTTCCTCAAAGAGATCATTGACAGTGGCGGTGCGGCCGACGATGAAATTATTTTCGAAGCGCACACCGAGTTTTTTCAGGTTATCGATCTCAAGTTTCAGAATATTTTTCGGGAGTCTAAACTCAGGGATGCCGTAGGCCAGGACACCGCCATATTCGTGGAGGGCTTCCATCACAGTCACATCGTAGCCTAAGAGGGCGAGGTCTGTAGCGCAGGCCAGACCGGCGGGACCGGATCCGACAACGGCGACACTTTTCCCTTTGGAAGCGGCTTTCTTCGGAGTCTGAAAGACCCCGGACAGTCTTTCTCTGTCGGCCACGAAGCGTTCGAGCCGTCCGATGGCAACGGATTCATGTTTTTTCGTCAGGACGCAGAGGGCTTCACACTGTTCCTCCTGGGGGCAGACGCGTCCGCAGACAGCGGGAAGACTGTTATCCTCCTTAATCCTGGCGACGGCCCCATCGAAGTCGCCCTTTGCGATCAGGTCAATAAAATCCGGGATTTTGATATTCACGGGGCAGCCGTCGATACAGGTCGGTTTTTTACACTGCAGACAGCGCTGGGCTTCGAGGACCGCCTGTTCTTCCGTATAGCCCAGATTGACCTCGGAAAAATTGGCATTCCGGATATTGGCGGGCTGTTCGGGCATGGTCTGGCGGGGGATCTTCATCCTTTCCTTATTAGGCAGGTCATTGGATCTCATCACAGTCACTGCATCACCTCCTCGGCTGCGGCTTCCAGGCGGCAGTTATGTTCAAAATTTTCAAGACTGAGCTTTTCCTCGGGCAGATAGGCCTGCTGACGCATTCTGAGAACATCAAAATCCACTTCATGGGCATCGAATTCGGGTCCATCCACACAGACAAACACCGTTTTTCCGCCGACAGTTGCGCGGCATCCGCCGCACATTCCTGTTCCGTCAATCATAATGGAATTGAGACTGACCACCGTTTTTATANCGAGCGGCCGTGTCATATCGGCTACGGCCTTCATCATAGGAAGCGGTCCGATAGCTACGATCTCATTCGGTGTCAGGCCATTATTCAGACGTTCCCTGAGGGCATCGGTCACCAGTCCCTGCTGTCCGCAGGAGCCGTCATCGGTTGTAATGATCAGCTCGTCTGCACGTTCAGACATGGCCTGTTCAGCGATAACCAGATCCTTTGTCCGGGCACCGATGATGGAGATCACCCTGTTTCCAGCGAGAGAATGGGCCTGAGCGATGGGCAGAGCCTCAGCAGTACCAACACCGCCGCTGATAATGACCACAGTACCGACGGGATGGATAGGTGTCGGCTTGCCGAGGGGACCGACCAGATCTGCAATTGTGTCACCGCTTTCTTTCCTCAGAAGTTTTCTGGTCGTCGCTCCTATCCCCTGCACAATAATGGTGACGCTTCCTTTTTCAGGGTTGCTGTCTGCAATAGTGATCGGTATTCTTTCGCCGTTTTCATCCACTCTGAGGATAACAAACTGACCTGCCTGTCTTTTTGCTGCGATGCGGGGTGCTGTGATCTCAAAGAGTTTCACATCCCTGCCGACATATTCCGCCTTTTCAATTCGATTCACGATCTGCTGTCCTTTTACTGACTGTGTTTTATTCTCAACTCCGATTAAATCATGAGTTTTCTATCAAACGCTGCTTTTTCGAGTTCATCGCGGAACTTTGGATCAGCGATATCAATGAGGGCGCGGGCTCTCTGGGATAAACTTTTCCCGTGAAGGTATGCGATGCCGAACTCTGTGACGACATAATGGACATCACCGCGACTGGTGGTCACCGAGGCCCCTGGTTTCAGCAGTGGAACAATGCGGCTGAGAGTACCTTTTTTAGCGGTAGCCGGAATGGCCAGGATCGGTTTACCGCCTTTACTGCGGGCGGCGCCCCGGAAGAAATCCACCTGTCCGCCGATGCCGCTGTAGTTCATGACACCGATACTGTCGGCGCAGACCTGACCGGTGATATCCACTTCGAGAGCGGAATTAATGCTGACCATTTTATTATTTTTAGCAATAATGAATGGGTCATTGATATACTCCTGGGGATGAAATTCTACCACGGGGTTATTATCAATAAAATCAAAGAGATAGCGACTACCAAGGACAAAGCCTGCCACCATTTTTCCGGGATGAAGGCTCTTTTTCTCGTTTGTGATGACACCTTCTTCAAAGAGAGAGACGACCCCGTCGGAAAACATTTCAGTATGAATGCCGAGATCTTTTTTATCCTTCAGGAAATGAAGAACGGCATCCGGGATACCCCCTATTCCCATTTGCAGAGTACTTTCGTCCTCGATCAGCGAGGCCACATTCTTTCCGATCCTCATAAAAGTATCTGTCAGCTGGGCAGGCTGCAGTTCAAGCAGCGGCATTTCCTGTTCCACCACATGATGCAGTTTAGAGAAATGGATAAAATTATCACCATGGACACGGGGCATGGCAGGATTGACCTGGGCGATAATTGTCTTAGCTGAGCGGCAGGCGGCCATGGTAACATCGACTCCGACACCAAAACTGCAGAAACCGTGTTCATCCGGCGGACTGACCTGTATCAGAGCGACATCAATAGGAATTTCTCCGGAGTAGAAGAGCTCCGGTACATCGCCGAGGAAGACCGGAATAAAATCGGCCCGACCTTCATTCACGGCTTTTCTGACATTGGGGCCGGTGAAGAGGCTAAGCACTCTGAAATGTTTTTCCATTCCGGGGGCAGCGTAGGGCGCGTCACCGAAACTGAGGATCTGCACAACTCTGACATCTTCAAGTTCCGGCGCTCTGTCCACCATGGCCCGGATCAGATCCACAGGAGTGGCGGAGCCGGGATGAATATACACCGTATGTCCGCTGTGAATATGCTTTACGGCATCCTGCAGAGAGAGAATCTTTTCACGGTAGCGTTTTATCCAGTAGTGCGTGCTCATTTAGGCAGGTCCTCCGCATTCAGTCCGAAGCGCCGGGCAATAAAATCCTTCACGCAGCGACCCTGATAGAAAAAAGTGCCGCGGCGCAGACAGGGGATCGTCCTGACGGCTTCATGGACACCGCTGCGCTGCATTTCGTCCAGAAAACGGAGCAGTGCATTACTTATGACGGTGGAGGTGGTCCGGCTGACATTGGCCGTCATATTCGGTACACAGTAATGGACCACATCCTCCTTGATAAAAGTAGGACTGGCCAGACTGGTGGGTCTGGATGTTTCGGCGTTTCCTCCCTGATCTATGGCCAGATCGGCCAGCACGGCCCGGTATTTCATGGAAGCGACCATGTCTTCGCTGATAATCCTGGGAGCGATATCTCCTCCGGAGCCGGCGGCAGCAGCAATCACCACATCTGCAAAGCTCACACTTTTAGCCACATTTGTTCTGTTGCTGAAGTAGGTGGAGATCCTGCCTTTGTATTTATTCTCCAGTACACGGAGTTTTTCAAGATTGCTGTCAAGGACCACCACATAGGCGCCGTTGCCAACGGCAGCAGAGACGGCTGCCTGTCCGGCCAGCCCCGCTCCCAGGATCACAATAGATCCCTGAGGCACACCGGCCACACCTGAAATGATCTTGGCCCGACCGCCTTCCTCATTCTGNAGATAATGAATGGAAGTAGAGACCGCCTGATATCCGGCAATCTCAGCGACCTGAGCGACCAAGGGCCTGAGCCCGCTGTCTGTTTCAATAATCTCATATCCGATGACCGTGGCATTTTTTGAAACCAGAGCCCGAATGACATCCTCATGGCGTACAACAAGATGCTGCCAACTGAAAATCGTCTGATTTTCCCTGATCAGCTCGACCTCATCCTGTTCGAGAGGAGAGATCTTCATCAAAACATCTGAGCGGCCGTAGACCTCTTCAGAGGAATAGACAATGACTGCTCCGGCATTTGAATACTCCAGATCAGTCCAGCCACTGTCCACTCCGGCTCCGGACTGAAGATACACCCGGCATCCCTGTTCAGCGAGATGCTGAACACCTGCGGGATTCAGAGCGACCCGGTGTTCCCGGTTTCTGGTCTCATGAACGATACCAACATCCACTGTAATTACCCCTTTGTTAACAGTCAGGATGAGACAAAAGTTATGCCAAAGGGTTAAAGGATTTTATCTATTGATATTACTCAGGTTACGAGATGTGTTTCACTTTAATTCATAGTAATTTCTCAAATATTGGAATTAATCAAATCAACAAGGAAAACAAATTATCAAAACCGAGAATATCTACAATAATTCAATACATCTGCGTTTTCAGGGGACATATACCGTGGCGCATGTGACGAAAAGTCCCTAGTGTGAGGGACGCTGCAGACGGGGGAGGAAAATAAAAGATGAAATAACTAGAGAAATAACAGTGTTATAACAGCATATTATCAATATTAGGAAAGTTATATATCGTGTAAACCCTTCAGGTATCCTGAAGGATTGCATTCAGTTTATCCAGAACGGGTTTCATGTCGAAAATATTTTTCGCTTCTGCCTGATCTTTCAGGGTACCCCAGGCGGGTTCGCCGCAGAGAAGGCAGACGATGCCCATTTCCATCAGGGGTTTGACGAGCTGGGGAAATTCTTCCACCAGTTCTTCAATGAGAATATTCTCATCAATAGTTTTTTTTAAGTTCATTCAGTTCTCTTTCGACTCGGTCTGAGACATCATCAGTGGAATTGGAGGCGGCCGCTGAAGATTTAGGGTGAGTTGAAACAGGGCTTTTTGCAGGTTGGGCCGATGATGGCAGGGATCTTTTCCGGAGTCCGGTGATATAGACAGAGAAGATCAGAATAGAGATCACGACAATACCGAGGGGCACCCACCATGCTGCTAGATTAAAGCCGGTTGCTTTGGGGGAGGCGAGGATCTTTTCGCCGTAGCGGGATTCATAATGGCTGAGAATCTGAGCATCGCTCATTCCATTACTGATCATACCGGCGATCTCTTCCTTCATCTGGAAGGCCACGGCGCTTTCGTGGTCATAGATGGCACCGCCGTAGCAGCAGGGAGCCATGAGGGATTTTTCGAGCTTAACCTGCCTGTCGCTTTTGACCTGCTGGGCTGAGAGGGCCATAGCGAGGAGTATAATGAGAGATAATAATTTTTTCATTTATGCAGTCCTACGTTAGCGGAGATTGTTATGGGGTCATAGACGGGAGAGAAAGGCGGCGCGTAGGCAAGATCCAGGGAGGAGATCTCATCGAGTTTCAGACCGAGCTGAATGGCAACAGCGAGGACATCAATACGTTTTCCTGCGCCTTCGCGGCCGATAATCTGGGCCCCGAGGAGTTTATTGCTGCGTTTATCAACGATGAGACGGATCGTGATATTTTCTGCGCCGGGGTAATACCTGGCGCGGTTTTTTTCCACGACGGTAACCTGTTTGACCTTGGAATAGACCGTTTCGGAAGTATCTCGGTAGGAGAGGCCGCTTCGTGCGACTTCGAGATCGAAGACTTTGGTAATGGAGGTTCCGATAATCCCGGGGAATTCGGCATTTCCGCCGACGGCATTTTCGCCTGCGACCCGTCCGCCTTTATTTGCGGCGGGTGCGAGGGGAATGTAAGTATTTCTGCCACTGATGATATGCTTATGTTCCACGCAGTCACCGGCAGCATACACATCGGGGAGGGTGGTTTCCATTTTTTCATTGATCCTGATGGCGGAGGAGCGTCCGAGTCGGGCACCGGCATCCTTTGCCAGTTCGCTGTTGGGCTGAACCCCTGCTGAGACGAGAACCATATCTGCTGAGAGTTTTCCGGGTCCACCAGCGAGGAGGACTTCCAGATTTTCTTTACCCTGTCGAATGCCGACGAGGGTGGTACGCAGCAGGATTTCGATACCGTGACGGCGAATTTCGTCTTCGACCTGCTGAGCGATCTCCTCATCGACGGTGACCATAAGTCTGTCGAGGCGTTCCACGATCGTGAGTTCGATACCCTGACGGTGGAAGGCCTCAAGCATTTCGAGGCCGATATATCCGCCGCCGACGACAATTGCGGTCTTCGGTTTCATTTCATCGATAAAGTTTTTGATTTTAAGACCGTCTTCGATGCTTCTCATTGTGAAGACACCGGGCAGGTCCATGCCTTGTATTTTCGGGATAACGGGGCGGGCACCGGTCGCCAGGATCAGTTTATCATAGGTCAGTTCAAAGGGCTCATCTTTTTCCAGGTCGCGGCCTCTGACGACATGTTCTTTCGGGTCGAAAGATTCCACGAGGTGCAGAGTTCTGACATCTATTTTTCTGCTTTCCCGGGCTTTTTTTGGAGTCAGAATGATAAGATCTTCCCAGCTGCTGACAACTCCGCCGATGAAATAGGGTATTCCGCAGGCGGCATAACTGATGTGCACACCTTTTTCAAGGACGATGACTTCAGTATCCGGACTGGTTCTTTTCGCCTTGCTTGCTGCGGACATCCCTGCTGCGTCACCGCCAACGATCACAACTCTCTGACCCATTTAGACTCCCGTGCTTAGTTAGAAAACAGACAGGGGGCACCGTAGGCGGCGCCCCCTAATGATCCGTGAATAGGGATTTATTCTACGATGGCAAGAATATCGCTTCTCTGCAGAAGAGTATACTCCACACCGTCGACTTTGATCTCTTCACCGCTGTACTTGCCGAAAAGGACCTTCATACCGACAGAGATGACTTCTTTAAGGTCTTCATCGGTACCGACGGCCACAACTTCCGCGACGCGGGGTTTTTCTTTTGCAGTATCAGGGATGATGATGCCACCGGATGTTTTCTCCTCTTCAGGCAGAGCTTTAATAAGGACGCGGTCATCAAGTGGTTTTATTGTCATCTTTTTCCTCCGTTAGGTTTTTCTTTTAGTTTAGGTTTAGATACTGATCTATTTTCGGTCTGTCAAATCCTACAATGGGCTTATTATCGATCCAGAGCTGGGGGACGCCCTGCTGGCGGGTTTTTCGCTGCATATCGAGGGCGGCTTTCTGATCCCTGCTGACATCGATTTCTTTAAAGCGGACATTTTTTTCACGCAGATATCGTTTAACCTGGGTGCAGTAAGTGCAGGTCGGGGTAGTGAATACAATCACTTTCGGAGCTTTTTTCTGTTTTTCAGCTGCCATTTTCTTTTCTTCTTTTCCTTTCCTGACCCGAAATTATCGGGCCAAATTTAACGCTTTCAAAGAATTTAATCAATTAAAAGCTTACAGTTCCTTTCCGGGCAATTCGAGGTCCAGGACTTTGAACAGTCGTTTTTCCCGGCTTTCATCAAGGTCTTCATCTTCCTCACAGATACGGTAGATCTGCACAGTTTTTCTGATTGTATCGTAGTACACTTTACATTCCGGACAATCCTGCAGTTCATCTTCAATTTCCCGGCAGAAATCCCTATCCATATCCTTACCGAGTTCACGGCAGAATTTATCGAAGGTCTGCAGTTCTTTCATTTGAATATTTCGGTCATTTTTGAGTTGATCATTCATGACTGGGGGTGCTCCCTGAAGTAATCTTCCAGTTTTTCGCGGAGAAAGAAGCGTGCTCGCATGAGTCGGACTTTGACATTGGAGTCACTGAGATCAAGGAGTTTGCGTGTCTCTTCGGTACTGAGTCCTTCGATATCCCGGAGTATAAAGACAGAGCGATAGATGGGAGGCAGTGCCCGAATGGCCTGATCGAGGAGATCTCTGAATTCGCTGTCGCTGAGCATATTCCGGGTATAGGCCGGCCATTCGCTGAGCTGACGGCCGTGCAGGCTTTCGAAATCGGGATCATTGAGCCGTACACTGGCGTCGAATTTCTTATTATCCCGGAGTTTCTGCAGTGAGATATTCATCGCGATCCTGTAGAGCCAGGTAAAGATTCTGGAACGTCCTTCGAAACTGTGCAGTTTCCGCAGTGCGGTAAGAAAGGTTTCCTGCATAACATCTTCGGCATCTTCGGGGTCCCTCATCATTCTCAGGGCGAGGTTGTAGATTTTCTTCTCATATTTGAGCACGAGTTGAGCCTGTGCGTTTCTATCTCCGGCTTTCGCCATGTCAATAATCTGTTCTTCATTCAATGGATTAGACATTCCAACCTGCTTTTCGTTACACATTTGATCAATTTCACTGAAGAGCCATGAGCATACTATTCATTTTTGTTTCTGCGGAGTCGCTTCTGGAGAGGAGGATGAGGGGTACGACAGCGCCGGCAATCATGCCTCCGACCTGAGCACTGCTGAAGAGGACCGCCTGTTTGACCATGAAGTTGGCGGCGGTGATATTCGGCATAATAATGACATCACAGTGTCCGCTGAGACGGCTGTGAATATGTTTTTTTTCAGCAGCGGCGGGGCTGAAGATCACATCCAGGGCGATGGGGCCTTCGGCGAGGCGTCCGTTTTCCGAGAATTCTTCGGAGAGCCGGGCGGCCTCGACGGTTTCCGGAATTTTGGGATTGGGCTCTTCCACGACGGCTGCAAAGGCAGTTCGGGCGGGTCGCTGCAGGATACGGTCGGCGAAATCGAGGGTATTGTGGGTGACAGCCCGTCGGGTTTCGAGATCCAGATAAATATTGATACCGCCATCGGCGACAAAGAGCGGCTGCATCTGAGTAAATTCTGCGGAGAGCAGGGCGATATGGGAGAGGACAGCCCCTTGTCTAAGGCCATAGTCCCTGTTCAGGACCGGTTTCATGAAGGCGGAGGTGCTCAGATCGCCTTTCATAAGGAGTTGAGCCCGTCCTGTGCGGACATCTTTGACAGCCAGTTCGGCAGCGAGTTCAGTTTCAGATGCATCGCGAATTTCGGCTTTATGGATCTCATATTTGCGGCATTCCTCTTCGATGAGTCTGCCGTCACCATAGAGAATACATTCGGCCAGGGCGCGGTCTTCCGCCATTTTCACAGCTTCAAAGAGACTGGAGGAGAGGGGATTGACGACGGCGATCTTTTTTTTCGGACGGGAGAGGGCATTTTTTTCAAACAGTTCAAAAATCATGATATATACTCCAGAATCCTTATTTTTCCATCGAGGGCCCGGAAGGCGCCGTCGGCCATGGCTTCCAGTTCATTTTCACCGGGCCAAAAAAAGAGCGGACAGGGCCATGCTGCATTTTTCAGTGCATTCTGAATATAGACAGACTGGGCGAGACCACCGGTGACGATCACTGCTTTCATCGTCCAGGAGCAGGCGGCCATCATGGCTCCGATCTCCTTTTTTATCTGGTAGATCATGGCATCATAGATGAGCCGGGCTTTTTCCTCGCCGAGTGCGATACGGTCTTCAACGAGCCGGGCATCTGAAGTGCCGAGATAGGCTTTCAGGCCTGATTCTCTGGAGAGCTGATGCAGGAGGGTTTCGATATCGCTGCTTTGGGCGGCCATTCGGGCGAGGGCACCGATGGGGAGAGCACCGGCTCTTTCAGGAGAGAAGGGGCCCATTCCGAGCAGGCCGTCATTCACATCGCTGATCATACCGGACTTCAGTGCAGCGATGGAGATACCACCGCCGAGGTGTGCGACCACCAGATCCACGGAATCCAGATCCCAGTTTTCCTGATCACAGATCTTTCGTGCGGTGGCTTTGATATTGAGGGCATGGGAGCGGCTTTTTCTGGGGATATCGGGGTGGCCGGAGATACGGGCCAGGGGATTGAACTCATCGACAGTCACCGGATCTATAATAAAAGCGGGGATACGGAAGCGCTGAGAAAAATGATGGGCCAGCATGGCACCGAGATTGCTTGCATGGTTGCTGTATTTTGCAGATCTGAGATCGGCGAGCATATTCTCATTGACTGAATAGACACCTCCGGGGAGAGGTTTGAGGGGTCCCCCCCGCCCTACTGCGGCCTGCAGGGATAGCTCTTTCATTCCCTGCATAACGAAGGATTCTATATCAGCGAGGCGCCGGGGGAATTCATCTGCGACATTCTGCTGAAGCTTCTCCGGGGCAAAGGGAAAATTTTCCACCTGCAGGGGGCCGCTGCGACTGAAAAAACCGATTTTAGTAGAGGTTGAACCCGGATTTATTGTGAGAACAGCGTGCATTTGGAGTCAGCTCCGGCTAAACGCAGATGTAAAACAAAAGCGTGTCATCAAATCAATATATTAAAAATAGGCATGAAGCGGTAACGCTTTTTAATGCACGGGGGTACAGCACTGAAAATAGATCAGACCCTTTTAGAGTGGTTCACTCCTTTGAGGATTTTCAGATTCAGGACAAGGAAGCGCCAGAGCTGGAAGAGGATACTACGGCTCTTATATTTCTGCCATCTGGAAATTGCCATTTGTACTCCTTATTCGGGTATAAAGGACCAGAAAGGGCGGCCCTGAAGTTTGTGCATGAAGGTGCTGTGAATCATACGTTTCATCCAGGCACCGGCGAGCCCCATTTCCATATTGGAGACGAAGACATCGCGGCCGGTGAGGGGGTAGGCTTTTTTATTGGGCACGACGGGATAGATCAGGATCACAGCTGCGGCACCGTCGATGAAACTGGTACCCATGGAGGCGATGCATGCTGCGTACATTTCTGTCATGGATTCCCGGTGGACCTTACCGCTTCCGGTGACCTGTTCAATAATATTCAGGGCTGTCAGACGACCGATAATGCCGCTGACCATACCGGTTCTGGGCGGAGCCGGAGAGATGGACGTACCATTTGCATTCGTAAAGGGCCGGCTGATGGGTCCGGGGGGAGCAAAGGCGATGCCGGCTGCATAGATATTGGGGTAATCCGGGTTCTGATAATTTGAGGGCCAGTACTCGGGGTGCTCAATCAGTTCATCATAGCTTTTCCCGTAGACAGCATCCACTTTCACGAAGCCAGCGGGATTGCAGACCTTCGCCTTGATGTCTGTTCCCTCGGCATCGAGCCACTGCAGATCGGGGCCGGTGAACTGAGGAATGAGCATGGAAAAATCGAAGGGAGTTTCGCCCTGTTCAGCCTCTGAATTTTCCCAGAAAATGCGATGTTCATCGAGTTTCCGGACAGCGGTACCGGTTTGCCAGCGGATGCCGAAATCCTCGAAGACCTCTTTGATAAAGAACTCGGCATTCATGATGAATTTTCCCCTGGCCACATCGACGCCATTGACACCGAAGTCCCCGAGTCGGGGTTCATTGCTGAGCCAAAGGATATCTGCTTTATCCCTGAGTTTTCTGGCGCTGAGATCCTTATGGATATTGGAGATATATTCAAAGGCGGCGCCCTGGCAGGTGGCGGTTCCGTGGCCGGTACCGATCACAAAGCGGACCTTTTCACCTTTTTTCATCCTTTCGATCTTTTCGGCATAGGCCAGACCTGTATCGACGGCATGGGGAGGGTTGCAGATGCTGTGGCTGAAACCGTTATCAGGGCCGAGCCCTTCAGTGCCCCCGTAATTGAGTTTCGGACCGGTGGCCACAAGCAGGTAATCATAGTCCAGCCGCAGTTCGCTCCCGTCCTTTTCTTTCTCAACCGTGATATAATTCTGATCGGGATGAATGGTTCTGGCGGCTCCGTGGACAAAATTGACATGAAACTTCCGGTAGACCTTTACCAGCGGGAACTGAACTTTATTCACATTCATGTGATTCACGCCGACCCAGACAAGCGACGGGATAAAGATAAAATTCTCATGGCGGTTGACGACCGTGATCTCGTGGTCCTTTCCCAGTTTATCTCCGAGGTATAAAGCGGCAGTGTGACCGGCAAATCCGGCACCGATAATTACGACTTTTTTTCCAGGCATAAAGAAGGACCTCCCTAAATATACTTTAGCGGAAATTAAGGTATTTGAGACTTAAATAAAAAAACAATTTCCATAATCAACAGCTTAAAGATAATGTTTGGTAAAAAAAAGGGCTGTCAGGAGACAGCCCTTTGAGAAAAAGCAGCGATATTCGCTTTATTTGAGGAAGGTCATAGTCCGGGACAGTCTCTGTGTCGGAGTGATCATGACATAGACATAGACACCGGAGGCAACCTTATTACCCAGATAATTGGTTCCATTCCAGACGATATGATGTTCGCCTGCGAAGCGGGTTTCATTGAGGAGGGTAGCGACTTCACGGCCGGTCATATCGAAGATCTTCAGGGTGACCAGTTCCCTCTGGGGAATTGTGAAGCTGATGGTTGTGGAGGGGTTAAAGGGGTTGGGGTAATTCTGACGGAGTTTGTAGGCGGAGGGCAGGGTTTCAGTTCTGCTGTCGAGGGAGGTGGCGGTGGACGTATTGGGGCTGTCGAGGATCACGACGGGGGCGGAGACAGAGGTGGTGGAGTATTCGACAGAGTAGGGCACGGAAGTGGAGGACGTATAGAGCACTTCGAGGCCCAGGTCATC
>JGI10211J34971_10000148_pt1 | contig 54070 bp, 91 predicted proteins | sample Etolagsediment_FD_34971 | JGI IMG/M metagenome (IMG submission 34971) | reverse complement strand
GGAGTCGGGGCGGGAGCGGGAGCGGGATCAGGGGTGGATTCTACCACCACACCACTCACCACAGGGGTCTCATCAACGGGAGTGGTTTCAGTTTCCGATACAACACCTTCAATGTTGTATTTGGTGGGATCGATTCCACCTTCCTCATCTGGAATAGCACCAAAATGAATCTGAAGTTCCCGATCAATAAACTCGGCGGGCTTAACATTCCGCAGAGGATCTAAGTCATGGCATTCCGCCAACATCTTTTCAATTTCATCAGGAGTTCCCAACGGAGTGGGATCATCATTAAATTCAGAATCATTATATCTTGGGAAACCTCCGACCATTTCCTTGACGATTACCATATCTCGGCCTTCCTTGCCTGTTACGTCAAAGATGTTGCCCAAAGGCTTCTTTCGTTCGTCACCCACACAAGCACGAATAATCAGCTTGTGAATGGTTTTCCCAGTGGAGAAGATTTTAACACCTTCTTGGCTGGGATCGTTGCGAACTATCGCATTGTAGTAGAATCTTTCAATCGGCTTAATTGCACGGGCTTTATCAATGTAACCTTGAGCGGTTTCACCAGTGCTTCTATTCGCTAGGCTCCACAGATGGTTATAAACGTCGCAAGCTGGGCATACGCCGGGCTTGCCTACCCATTTACCACCTTGAAGTTCTTTACGACAGTGAATACTCTTGCCATTAATCATATGCAATCTAGTTGATTGAAATGGCAACTTCATGCCGTGTGCGGGGGGGAGTAATCGGAGAGAAACTTCGCCATTTTCCTTTGGCATTTTGACAAACTTTGCGAGAAAGTCGTCACTCTTATTTTCCGATAGTCTGTCTGCCTCTTGTTTAATTCCGTCAAAAAAGTCCATAATAGTACCTCTTGGTTAAAGTGAAAGTTGATTGTGTTGTTATATTATAAAGTTGGGTAAAAGTCAACTAATTTATTTATTCATCTGCGGTCGTTTTCATGCCACTTATTATGCGTTTTTCGTAACCTTTTTTGGCCTTTTTTTCAGCCTCTTCATGAAGGTGTTTCATTTTATCTTCAAGCGTCTTATACCCCTCTTTTTCAAGCATTTCGTTGAGATCTTCCCTCTCTGCCATCTCCTTTTTATATTGCTCTTCGAGGGCTTTCAAAACCTTCATGTTCTTCTCTATTTTCAAGGCTGTATCGTCAGGATCATCAGCCTTACGATAAGGCTCAATTTTATTTCTAGTTTTTTCCTCAATCATCTCAAGTTTCCTTTTTTTAGACGCCTCGGCTCTAGTGGCTTTTCTCCGAGCTAAAACCTTTTTCTTAGCTGCCTTTTCACGCTTCTTCTGCTTCACTTGCTTCTTCGCACTTGGCTTGCTCATTTTTATCCCTTTCTATCTGATATCCGTAGCTCCGCCTTCTACAACACCGTCCCAACGAAGCCCATCATCGCTGAGACCGCCTCCGCCGCCGCCTCTTAAACTAGGCATATCACTATCAAACTGCCCACCACCAACTAAACCTTGCCCCTGTGCAACAAAACACGCGGAAGGAACAAGTTGGGCCTTTCCCAAATCATCTTTAGTTTTGTATAGCATTGGCAACTCTCTACCCGCTGCAACCTCTCTGGGGTCTTTTTCTTCTTTAAATATCGGGTATAACTTGCCCCTGGTAAATTGCCCTTTCACCATCCCAGCACGCACCATATCATCTGTGGGATCAAATATCTCATTCCTTATAGCCTTCTCTCCAGAAGGAGCAGGCGTCTTAGCTATCGCTTCATGGGGGTGTGCGGTCGGAACCGGAGCAGTCGGTTTAGCCATCGCCTCATGGGGGTGTTGTGAAGGTAATTGCGCAGGACATGATGGTGCCTCTTGTACTGGGTGTGATTCTAAAGCCCCGGCAATTGAATCTAAAGTGAATTTCTTATTCTTTATAACAATGCCGCCCTCTGTTTCCCTGAATTTAATCTTCTTCTTAGAAAGCTCTGTAATCTCTACATCTACCACCCAAATATCCCGCCTCGCAAGTTGCATCATTATTGTGGCGGCAAGCTTTTCTAACGGAACGTCTTCAAAGGGATCGCCTACTTTCTTCTTAAGCTCATCCACTTTGTCCGTATCATATCCATCTTCGGTCTTTTTATGATATTTATATGTGAGTTCGTATCCCATTTTTTCACCTTTGTACTATGCCCACTCCATACCGCGTTTTAAATGTAATTGGTTCCCTATTCTGGGTCTTACAAAAATCAAAATAGGCTTTCTTGGCATGCTCATGACTACTGATATAATCCATTACTATTAACCCATCTCCCGCCATGTGTTGCCAAATCATATCTAAATAATCCCTATGCCGATCATATGTCATCTCCTCATTAATAATCACCGTATCCCAATTTCTTTTGGCAAAATAATCAACAAAGGCATCGTCAGTAATCTCACCCAAATAGAAATCAAATCTACCCTTGAATACACTTTTAATGTTCGCCCTTGCTAATCTTAGAGAATAATACTCCTCGGTCTTTTCTTGGAAGCCTAAAAACGTTTTTACCGTTTTACACCCTTTTAAAAAACACCCACTCAATAAAGCCAATCGCGTCCCAATCTCTGCTACCGACTTCGCCTCAATTAATGTGCCCAAATAATAATAAAATGGAGCATATGCAGGGTCCGTATATGGAGCAGTCTTACGTGATGACTCCTCTATAACCCTGAACTTATCCAATAATATTCTAGCAGGAATTAAACTTTTTGCAAGTTTAGAATCCAAGATTGGCTTTAATTTAGAGGCGTTCATTTAAAAGTAAATAAATTTTTGAGGCGTTGCATAAATGTAATCTTAGGTTTGACCTCAGACTCTACTGGTTCATCCAGTAGCATTTCAACAGCATCTTCTAAGTATTCTACTTCATCACAATCTTCTGGCTCTGGGTCTTCGGGATGAGGAGTAGAAACCTCTGCAAGACATGTCTTCGCTAATATAAAACGACTTTTATTGGCTGGTTGAGGGACAACAGCCCCATTTACTACATTGGCTCTTTTTGGATCAAACATACTTTATAGTAGTAAAAAAAAAGCAGATTAGAACGACAAGTTCTAATCTGCTCACCTTAGCAAGCGAGGTTTATGACCTCTTTTGAAAGCCGCTGGATTTTGCCATAGGCATGAAATCCCCGTGTAGCGTTACTTCCGTTCTGATCGCCTCATTCACACGGACCAGGCGAACATCAGAAGATTGAGACCATATAGGCCAAGGTTATAATTATATATGTGTATTATTTCAAAACATGTAAGATAAATACAATATCATGGACGTAAAATATCCAGAGGAAAAAGCGTGGGTAGATTTTTACAATCGCAAATGTTGCTCATATGATAAATTCTACTTTAATGGCAACAACTGCTTTGACGGCCCTAACTTCCAAAAAACATGTAAAGCATTAAATTTAAATTTTGAAAACAAACAACTTCTAGATGCTGGCTGTGGAATTGGCAAGTTAGCAGTGTTTTTGGCAATTGAAAACCCCACCCTAAAAGTATTTGGCATCGATTACTCAAAAATGAGACTGAAGCAAGGAGCAAAAATGGCAGCGATCAGTAATGTTAAAGATCGATGTAAATTTCGCCTAAAAGACATTAATCTGTTTGTTGAAAAAACCCCCTTGACCTTTGATATAATATTCTCATTTGAAACCTTTGAACATCTCTTACATCCACATAAAGCCATGCGTAAATTAAAAAAACTCCTAAATCCAGGGGGTATAATATTGGGATCAGTTCCCTTGGGCAGAGGAGGAAGACAACATTTAAGTGGCTTTAGAACCGAAAAACATATAGAAAGAATATTAAAAGTCAAAACTCTCTCTCTTTCCGGGGTCACATTTAGACGGCGCAGTACCAGATTATTCTTCTACCAGAAGCCATAAATACAAATATGCTACTCGACGAAAACAAAATTAAATTCAAACGAATACCAGGGCAAGAACTCCTTGAAACCAAGTATAAATTGGTCAAAGAGGGGCTGATCGCCAAACAATCACACAAACGACTATCAACTAATGTATCTTCTCACAACACATACAAGCTAATTAGGATAAGAAAATCCATACACGTCGCTCAGGGTCCGTCGTACTTCGCCTCCGCTCCCTTGGATCAATGCCCCAATTTGCCCACGCTTACCGAACCAGAACTTATTAGTTTAACCGAACCAGAACTAATCTGTATGACTAATGATGAAATTGGAGTTTCTCTATTTGCTGTCGAATACACAAGAACGAAATCTATCGTAGGGAAAACGCCTCCTAAAGTTATTGCCACTCCCAAAAAAGGCGGAATTGGCTCAAGCGTTGCCCGAAAACGTGTCGAAACAGGACAACACGGGCCAATTACAACACGTCGTTCTTTAGAATCAACAAGAAGTCAAAGAGTAGGCACAACACCCACTAAAGGACAAGGAAAAAGAGGCGGCGGATCAAAACGAATGAATGAAGGTAAACATGGCGTTCAAAAAGAGAGTCGCAGCCTAGCTGCTATTAGAACCGCTAAAGTTAGCAAGGCTGGCGCTGTTTCTCGTTAATCGCGCACGCACCCTAAGAAATACATCATCCCAACTACCTTCAGTTTCTTGTCTAAATAGCCGAATTGAAGGATACCAAGGCGATACATCTCCCAAACCCCATCTCCAATCAGGCTTGTAAGGTAATAACCCCCACGCCTCTTTGCCCATCGCACCGGCCAAATGAAGAACCGCTGTGTCTACCGATATTACTAAATCTAAAGCATCAACAATAGAGGCGGTATCCTCAAAATCGCCTACCTCCAGATTTAAAGCCATGTCTTGCAATATGTCACATTCATCAGAGGTAATATTTTTCTGAAGCGAGTAGAGCTTTACGCCGGGCATCTTAAGTTGTTGAAAGCTTGATACATCAATTGATCTTCTTCTATCATTAGGGTGCCGAGGATTGCCTTTCCAACAAATACCCACCTTATACTCATCCCCAATTAATACACAGTCAATTTGAGCGGCAATATATGGTTTATTGGGAATGTCATAGTAACCCAAAAGATGTGGCAAACTCACAATGGGGATGTGATAATCGTACTGAATCTCGTCACTCTTAATGTCCTTCAGGTGAATCTCATCTACGCCCTCACAATGCTCAAGTAAATTAGCAATCACCAAAGAACAAGACAACACTACATGACAGCCCCGCTCTTTGAGTTTTGGCAAGAATCTTACAAAATGAATCGCATCACCCAACCCCTGCTCGCAGAATACCACAACCCGCTTACCCTCCAAGTCATCTGTCCCATTCCACTTCTTGTCCGCCCCATATTGATTTAAATATGCTATCATCATCGGATAGTGATTTAAACGATGCTCGTATTCAACCCACGCCTCCTTATATTTCCCCATGAGTTGATAACAATAAAATAAGTTCACATGTGCGCCCGAGAGACCAGGGCGAAGAGAAATGGCTGATTCTAAATACTCAGCAGCTTTTTGCAAATCCAAGGCATCCATATAGGCGCTCCCCAGATTTGTCATCACATAAGGATCAATCTTATACTCTAAAGATTTTAACAGCACTCCAATCGCAAGATCGCTCCTATCTACATTCCTGTATTGTAATCCCAAATTATTCAAAAAAGAGGGATTCTCAGGAACCAATCCAACCGCCGTCTGAGCATGCTCCAAAGCCTTCTCCATATCCCTAGACGCATAACAAATAGATATGTTGTTGTGAAGTTCCGCATTATCAGGCTCTAACTCAATTGCCTTAGATAATAATGCAATTGCATCGTCAGGCTGTGATAGGTTGTTTTGAACAATCCCCAACATTTGAAGCACATTGGTATTGTTGGGCTCTACCTTAAGAGCTTGTTGTAGTAAGCCCACCGCCTCTTTGTCTTTTCCCTGCTTACAGAGAAGCGTAGCACTACCTACAGCCTTCTCTACTAAGTTCTGGATAGATTCAGGGGTCCGACTCTTCTTCTTTGTAAATTTTAAAGGAGGCGGCTCTCCGAAGATTCTACTGGAAAGCTCAATCGTTTCCTCATCAAACAAAGCAAGATATTCTGGGTCGTCTTCGTAATACTTCCACCGATTCATTAAATCCAAGTTTTTGGGCTCATTTACCGCCTCAAAACTGCTACCCCTACTGAATTCCCATCCTATAGTAGAATTAAAACCCTTATCCGAGAAGATTGCATCGGTATTGAATTCACCACTAATGCTTCTACGATATTCCCTATCTTCAAACCACAAATTAAAATCAACCCTCACAGCATTCCTCAAATATTCAGTCTCCCCTAAAAACTCCTTAGCATATTGTTTCCAGAGATGAATTGTGAACTGATCTACAGCATTAGCTTTTCTCTGTGTCTCATCCTTATCAGATCGAACAATTTTGAGGCGGCTAGCAAATGTATTAAATGGATCGCGGAGGACAATGATAGGGGTACTCAATACCCTTTGTCGGTGAAGATCCACATAATCTAATGGGTGATCTTCAAAACTCAATAAATTAATCCCTTTGCCAGAGCCTCCTGCAAGATAATTCACATGCGACTTCAGAACTTCGACGGTTCCATCTGTATTCAACTTACAATTATTAAAATGACGCTTATCGCCGTACCAATGGAGCAAAAGCCAATAGATTAAAGCATGATTGCCACTTCTCCGCAGTCCAAAAACATGCAGATCGCCCTTATTTTGAGGCACTTCCACTACATTTTGTTGGCGAAACAGCATATCTCGTATTTCTTTTAACATTTTTTCCATTGTATCTCTCTGGTTTTTAACTTGTGTAAATAAATAACATTATGTCGTCATTCTACAATCTTTGGTCAAAAATAACAATCCAAGAGTCCCTTGAGGACTACTATGTAGAATTTTTCGCTAAACTCAAGAGTTATCCAGGCGATGTTTATGTGCATTTTACAGATGGTGTTACTGATAATATACCTAAAGGGGCAATAGAACAACCTAAAATCGGCATCAATCCCAGAAATAAAGGCGGATATTACGGCGACCCAACAGGAGTGTATGCTTTTCCCCGAGATTACGTCCTAAGCGACTTAGGCGTTAACCACTTCTTCTACTCAAAGAAGTATATTTACATTATCCAACTTAAGCCTGGGCAGCGAATTCTTAATTTGACAACAATAACCCTTCCTGAAGCTGAGGGGGTAGCAGCCAACTTGGGGCTGACTTATGAATTCGCCGCCACCGCCAGGATGAACTCAGGGAAAGAACCAGGAAAAATACTTTGGACAACCTTCATTGACAATTACAAAAAGAACAAAGGCGGAAATGCCGCTTTTAATAATGCAGTCAGAAGAGCGGGATATGATGCAATTGTTGATGATGGAAGTGGCATCATACATCATAATGAAAAAAACCAAATAGCCATTCTTAATCCTAGAGGATATAGAGTGCTTGATATGATGAAAAACCCCATAAGAAGTGGAGTTTCACAACAACGACTGGCAATGCGCATCCTGAAGATAGTAGCAACTCAAGTATTAGGGAAATACTCCCTAACAACCAGCCGAAGCAGTCGTTCTGAAAAAACCTACCACGCGAAGGGTAGAATTAAGAATAAACCGTTCACTGTATATCTCACCCAATACGAAGAAGGAACCAGATTCCGAGCAAGTATTGGGATAGGCTCTCACTACATGGATAGCTACATCAAACCCTTCACCATCATAGTGCCAGAGGATACTTACTTTGATGTAGACAACGAAGCTAAAACCATTGCCGCCGCTATCAATGCAAAACTAGAGAAAACTCAAATCAGGTCCAGCAATAAGAAAAAGGTAGCAGATTTAGCAAATGCCTTAGCACAAATTATGGGCTTTACCAAAATGCCCGAACTTGATGAAGAAAGTGCCACCCTAACAAGACGATACAAAAAAGGCAAATTTAGATTTAATGTTCGCTATAGTATGGGCAAATACACTTTACACATTCGCCTCGATACTCAAGGTTTATATGCAGTATCAATGGACGGAAGCTCAGAAATACCAGAAACAGCACTAGAAGGCGATCTAAAATCTATAGCTAAAATGTATCTCATTGATACTTTAGATGATCTGGAAAAAAGAACCTATCAACTCTACAATCCAGACGAAGAAGCCCACAAAGACCGGGCGATGTCCTATACTCATGCTGAAAAAGGTAAGAGAATGTTGGACTTCTTAGAGTTTATAAGGAACAAGTTTTCAATAACTGTTTCCTAATATTCAACTCGTAGCCTCTTGGATTGTAACCATGTAATCGATCAGGCCAATCATCGGCAGCATCTACAAGCTGGACTACACATTCCGCCGCAATCCACATTTCTTTGCCTGCCATGTCAAATCTAGATGGATCAAAATACTTGCCAGTACAAGATTCTACATAAGCCGTGATAGGCGAGAAAACGCGATCATCTTCATTCTTTAATCCGCGAATCTCTTTAAATTGAACACCATCTCGCTCAGTCACAATGTAAAACCAATTGTACTTATCAGCTACTTCAGAAAAAGCTTTTATAAAATCAGATGCTCTGCGTATCATTTTGTTTATCCTTTTTACTTAAATACTCCATGTATAAAACATGTCTAATTAAAAGATTAATTCCCCAAAGCAACACTGGGAGAAATAAAGCAGAATTCTCACCAACATAACAGTCTAATGCAGCTAACACAAAGACGGTAATGCTTAAACAATAATTTAATTTGGGAAGTTTGTTAGTCCAAGATAGTATGCAAACTATAACTGCAATTGTCAGATATATAACTTGGAAGGTGAGATAATATATCATTTCACGCTATACTCCCGCCAAATTTCCAAATCATATTCAGCAATTGGCTTCTTGGCTTGTTTTGCTAACTTAATAAACTCCTTCTCAATTTCCCTGTATTTCTTTCCAGATGGCGTACTCTTGGGGACATCAAATCCCTTAGCTCGCATAAATTTTAGAATGTGAGTATCAAGTCCAGCATATTCCTGGTCAGGACGACTATGAATCAAAAAACAACGTGCCGTCTTAGGACCAATGCCAGGAATCGCCTCTAATTCTTCAACTGAGCAGGTTTCTAAGTTCAACCTACTATTTGCCAAAGCAAGAAATGATTTGGATTTCATACCATAACAACCAATTCCACAAATCTTCATCCCCGCTGACACCCATGAGTCGTTGGTGTGTAATTGGTTCTTTTTCCTAATCATGGCAAAAGGACTACGGGGCGGGGTCATATCTTTCATTCGGAACCATTTTCTAGTAAGAGAAAGAAATGAATCCAAACACCGGGCAGCAGTGCGACCATTCTTGCCAGCAGCACAAATCCAGAATAAAAGATGTTCTTCTAATTGATTACGATTTAAATTGAAATTTGTAATATTTACAGGATCAACCATTAGTTCGTTCCAATACAGCCTTGATTTTATCCTCTATCAATGCATCTTGTGGATTTACCGACCCAGTAGCAGCTTTAATTTCCAACCCTAGCTTGTCCATTTCTTTCCGTATCATATGACCCAAAGCCTGAGCATTATCGTGATTCTTGTCCCATGATCTAAGATAGTTTTTAATTTTATCTAAAACTCGGGTGCAAGCTATAACGTGCTTTGATGCCTTAACTACCTCGGGATCAGCTTTAGCAAGAGATTCAGTGAGCGCAACAGTATTAGATGCTTTATAAGCTTGGAATTTCTCAGCATAGGCTACTTCATAATGCATTTTAGCTAACTGAAGCTGTGCCTGTGCATCTGCCGCCTTTTGACCATAATAATTATAAAGCGAGGCTTCCTTCTGCATGTAATCGTTCAGGGTCGCCTCATTAAAATCTAGGTCATTGGGATCAATTGTGATATCTTCGGTCCCAACCTTCACAGTTTCAACAATTTTAAGATCTTCTAAATTCATGAATTCCTCCGCAGTGATTATACTAAATTAAATAAGAAAAGGAAAGCTTAATATGTCTGACCCAGAAGTTGTTAATATAATATCTTGTGGACGTACTGGCTCCACTCTCTTAATGGGAATTTTAAATTCCATTGATGGCTACATGATCCGTGGTGAGAATCTCCAAATATTCCACAAATTATTTGAATTTCATCAATTGGCTAATCGTATAAAGCATTACAAAAAAGAAACCCATCCTTGGTTCAACAATTACTCAACAGATAATATTAATCAAAATCTTAAACGCCTCTTTTTTGATTTCCTAGACAAAGACCGAACTCATCGTGTGGTTGGATTTAAAGAAATACGATACGTTTTTGGTGAACACAAGCATCAACGGGGACAATTGCCATTAGTTCCTATGTCACCAAATGAAAAAAGGCTCTTATTTAAATATTTGGACTTCCTACATGAACTAACCAATTGTAAATTCATCTATAACACCCGAACTATTAGCGAAGTCGTTAAAAGTGGTTGGTGGGCGGACAATAATGACTCCCAAAAAATAATCAAAAGATTTGAGCGGATAATGTTCCATTATTGCAATACCAGGGATTTTTGTTTTCATGTCAGCTACAAAGATGTTATATCACAAAATTTAAAACCAATGTTCAGATTCTTAAATGAAGAATACAATCAAGAAAAAATTGAAAACGTCCTAAAGATCAGACATTAATCTTTATCACCACCCTCCACACTGCTCATTTCATCAAACTTCTGGGTGGTTCTATCAGCATCCTTTTCAACAACCTGACTAACTCTAGAATGATAAGTGCGGTTGTCTATCTGGTACATTCTCAAAGTCATTTCGTCGTAACCAATCTCAAAATTAAATCTACTTTTACCCCTTCTATGTTTAATTACATAACCCCTAGCTACACTTGCTTTTTTCTCATTTTTACCCTGATTAATGGAATAAAGCCCATCTAAGGGGCGGGTTTGACCAAAAGCGTCAGCTAAGTTGTCATCATCAATGAACTTGCTGGGATCGTCTTGAAGTTCTCGGGCACTTCGGTTGGGCTGCATGGCTGTGAAGCACAAGAAGTCTTCTTCGGTGGCAAACCCTCTAAGATCACGAACTATTTTAAATCTAGATTCGTGCGTCGGGATACCAGGAGCATCCTTCATTTCGCCAATGTAATCGACAATAACCAAATCTGGGTTGAAGCCCAACATCTTCATTTGAGAGTGATAGGCTCGGATGGTGTTTACATCTGCCACACCGGCTGGGAATTGTTGGATAACCAATTGCCGTTTATCCTCGTAATCTCTTACCACTTCCTTCACCGACTCAATTACCATTTCTTTACGATCAAATAAATGATTAATATTTTCATTTGCTAGTTGGGCATCAAACCTCTCAGCTACGCTATCAACATCCATCTCGCAAGAAATGTATAGTACCTTTTTGCCCAGAATGAGATTTTTCACAGAACAAGCCACAAGGGCCAAACTTTTCCCCGTACCCGACATGCCCATCCAAGCATAAATTTCCCCGCGTGTAGGTCCGCCTCCTGTTAATGCATTATCTAATATTTCAAATCCAGTAGTGAATTTTTCCGCAGTTTCTATATCTTCCCCCATCCGTTCATATCGTTCTTCCAAAGTATTAAAATAATCTAAACCATCATTGTATTCACGATCAATTGTTACTGCATCTCTGTATATGTCATAAATCTTCATCCATGTTTCATCATCTTCATAGCCCTTCTTCAACAGGTTAAATGACTCCCTAAAAGCCACTCGCAAAGCTTGAGCCTTGGCAAACTTCAAGACCTTGTTTTCTAGGGCTTGCCTGCTGTCTAAACCAGGAATGTAATAGTCGTAAAGCCCTGTTAATTCCCCTTGGGCAGACAATATTGCAGCTTCATCACCCAATGCATCTGCAATTTCCTGTTGAAGTATAATCCGATTTGGCATCGTCTTATACTCTTCAAAATATTCAAATAGGCATCTACTGATTACTTTGTGATTAATATTCGTAAAATATGTTGGTTGGATTAAACTTAAACTCTGCATCAAAAACTGACGGTCTGCCAATAACATGCTTAAAATGAGGCGTTGGTAATCCTCTTCTAAGGCATACCGAGCTTTTTGGTCAGCATCGGGATCAACTAGATTTGCTACAATTTCTTCAGGCGTTTTATCTCTGCTCATTCTTAACCTATAATCTCTATTACTTTCATCTTTTGTGCTAATACCCAAGTTCCCCCTTGATTTTTGGGGCGGGTGTAAGTTTCGTAATCCTCAACCTCACATTTCACCCACACTCGTTCATGTCCCTTGGGTTCTTTTTTTAGATGAGGGGCTTCTGCTTTCAGACATGCGTGCCATCCAGGTCGGAATGCATACCCTTTTGTTCGGTGTGATTCAGCTTGTAGCCATTCACCAACCTTAATTCTTTGACGAGTGTTAATAAACAGCGGTCCAAGGCTACCATCTTTGCGGCGACGGAAAAGTTTATACACTATCATGAGAAAATGCCCTCCGCGAAAGCAAAGGGCATTATAGCAATTAAATTTAGATGCGCCAAGTTTTAATCATGCTCCTCAAAAGTAAAGGGAGATTCACCGTGATAACCGCCACCAGGCCATCTAATATGTATCTTGCTTTGTTTATCCTCGGCTTTTTGGGTAGCTACGGTCCACCCTATAGCCAATCCTGCTATCAAGGCTAATATGCCTATCCAAACCCTATCACTCATAATTAATCCTCTTCCATCTCACGTTTTCTAATTTCCGCAGCCCACTCGTAAATCGCCTTCAAGGTCTCCACCGGGCTATCCTTTTTTTCCTCATCACTCATAACTAATCCTCTGAAAGATACTTTTGTTTTTCTTGATCTAATAGTTTATGAGAATTATAAATCATCTCATCCCAATTGTCTTGATGAAATCTCCCTTGCTCATCTTTATAAACAAAATGAACTATCTCAGAGTCAGGGTCATCATCTACCCACACAGCACCCAACTCAACTACCTTTGACATTAACTTGCCATCTACCTCCTTGGAAACAATGGCAACAATAGGCATCTTAACCCAATGCCGCTTATATATTCCGTCATTAGCCTCATCGCCAGATTTATAACCATACAAATATCCAGCCACAAAAAGCGAGGCGGCGGCAGCAATAAAAATTATCCAATACAGTATCTTAAAGTATTTCATTTTGAACTCACTAAATAGTCAAATTCGCTGATTGAAACTTGCCCTGTTCGGATCGGCTTCTCCTTGGTAATTTTCTTACCAAGGGTTTTCTGGCAGTTCCAAGCAATTGCCTTACAATATGTAGCGAACTTGGAATCTATTTGAAGCGGCGACTTCTTGGACGGACGGTATTTTCTCGGCACAACCGTCCGCACGATCTTGTCCAACATCTTCTCTTGGAAAGGACCAAATTTCTGGCGGTTGGCACCATGCCTCTTCCTATTCGCCCACAATTCACAAAGCTCATTTAAAACAAACCGCATGAACTTGTCCTCAGCATACTTCTTTGCAGTCTCTAAACACCTTTCAATATAAACCTGACGCTTATAGTAAGAGCCTGCAATCAATAAGTGCATTCTCAATTCTTGTGCCACATCATCAAAATCATTAGTGTGATTGTTCTTTGTATTCTTCTTCAACAATTGCCATGCTTGAAAATGACATAATGCTTCAAACTTATCCTGTAGCAACACCCATTCATCTTCGCTCACTGAGAAATTATCGTGCATATTTATCCCTTCTTTGATTTCCAACACTTCCTATTGAAAGGTTGATTCCCATTGGTTTTTATAAAATTACTTAATGATGATCCACCCGACAGCCCCTTGACACCCACTCGCAAGGCCCTATCTATTGCATCCCATGTTACTAAATTATAACCATATTCTGAAGCCCACTCAATTACACCTGATCTTTTCGTAGGATAATATCCATACTCTTTATAATGCCTTTCAATCCATTTTCTAATAATATTATTACTATATTTCTTAGTGTTTGATCTATTAATTACATTAAATTGTTCAGCAATTAATTTACTCAAAGAAGTATTTTTAGGCAATCCTCTCCAGCCATTAATCAAACAAGCCTCCAAAGCAGACCAAGTGATATCCTCATCAGCAAATTCCACTTTACCAGAGGCATGATGCGGAAACTTGCCATATTTATCTTTATATTTTTTAACCCAATTAACAACATCAATATCTTTTATTATAGTTTTTCTATTTCCCCAAGAACTATCAGCAATTGGTCTTAAATTATATCCACATTCATAAGACTTCCATTCATCTATCCAATATTGCTCTCTCTCCGTTAAGTGTTCTAAATCATCTACCCTTTCAATTATAATAAAAATAAAACTTTCATCGCCATACTTATTCCAAGCATTTTGCAGTTTAGAATTTTTATGAACATTGTTTCTTAAATTGCGAAGATGTGATGTTAAACGATTTCCAACTCCCATTTTGTGTTTTCTTGCCTCAGGCTTAGCCATAGCCTGCCCTACGTAGGGAGTTCCCATATTACATACATTGCTACACTTGTTTATGTTTATAATAGCATATACCCCTTGCACCCCTATATATTTGGAGATTTTTGATATTACTTCCATAACACAATATAGTAATTTAATTACAAAAATTCCCAAATTAAATAGGTATCAAATCATTCAAGGTTGGGCCGGTCTTACAGGATACCTTCAATTTTAATCCAGGTAGGATATCACTCGGACTTTCTAAGACCTCTCTAGCTACTTGGGATATCCGCTTACACTTGCCTTCTGGCACATACAGACCGTAGCCATCATGCACACTGAACCCCAGATAGTTTGTTTTTTCCGACAATTTAATAAGCTTCTCCAAACAGACCATACTTGCAGGAGCTTGAATCACAAAATTGCGTACCCTGTGAATACTGTCAAACTTACGCACCCTTCCTAAGTAATCTGTGGCATATCCTTGGTGCAATTGCTGATTTTTTACAAATGACATCGCGGAAGGGAAAAGACAGTTCAATCTATTTACTATGTGTTCTGCAAATTTATTAGAAATTTTCAGCTTTTCAGCAAGCACCGGCGTAGAAATGCCATAAATCACCGGAAGAAACGCCAATTTACTGAATTTTCTACGCTTCTCAGAATTGCACTTTTCGCCCGTAACCATCTCAAATAAAGACTCATAAAAATCAGAACCAGACAACATCTCCGCTAATGATTCATCCCCAGACAACCACTGCAAAACGGAAACCTCATTATGCCTGTAATCTAAATACATGAACCTCTTATGCTCACCCAAAGGCAAAAAAGCTTCTCGCTGATCTGGACCTAAACTATGTGGGTTAAATCCCCGTGAGAAAGCTACCGCACACTTCAACCTGCCATTAGCCTGGCCCTCAATCTCATAATGTGCATAAAGAAGCTGCCGCCTCTTTTGATCTACGATTGCCTTTGTCTCCATATGCGGGATCACCTTTTGAATTAAAGGCAGATGAATGGTCTTATAAATATCCCGCCAAAAGACCTTATGATTTTCCACAATATCGCTCATATGCCCCATAGCTTCATGCCATGACGCAGCAGTATAATCCTTGGATAAGTACGCCCCAATAATTTTAAGATCAGCTAGAACACCATCAAATTTGAAGTCCGCCCCTGTTTTAAATCTAACATAGCTAAAAAAGGGCTTCATGTTCCAACATATAACGTTATTACCTTCTTTAAATACAGTAAGACGCAACAAGGGGAGTATTCGTTGCAGATTGTCTTTTAATCCTACTTTAAAGACGTTCTTCTCGGTATGGATTTCCAGATCAACTCCCGCCTCAGGATTAGTGAAGTCAATTATTTCGGGGCGGGCACGGACAAAGAATGTTGTTTGTTCTCGTACCAATTCTAGGAGTGCTTGGGCAGACTTATCCATAGTTTAATAATATACCGATTTTCCACTCATAGATCAACTGGGATCTCTATATTAGTATATGAAGTTATTATTTATCGGGTGCTATTCAGAAATAGATGCAAAAGGCAGGAACCTTGGCGACTACCTCTACTTGCAAATCTTAAAACATTACTTCAAAGACTATCAATGCAAGTTTATGCACACAGCCTCTCCTAAATGTACCTCATTTGTAGAAGAATCAGATTATGTTTTAATTGGAGGCGGAGGCTTGCTTTACCCCTCAGAAAAACATCATGAAAATCTACTAAAATTACACGAAAGTTTAGCTCAACATAAAAAACCATATGGTTTCATATCTTTAGGAATTCAGTGTGCCGAGTGGCGTCTCCAGAACCCAAAGTTTCCATTTCCTAAATTAAAACCATTTGTAAAAGATGCTCAATTCGTATTTGCTAGATCAAAATTTGATTTAACCATACTTAAGAAAATTAATCCCAACACAACTTACTATCCAGATTTGTGTTTTGCTTTATTTAAATCTGGATTATTAAAAAGAAAACCAGAATCTTCCCCCCGGTTTAATCTAATAACAATATCAAGTCAAGAACACATACAGCATTATAAAATTATCATAAGGCAATTAGTAAAACTAGGGCTCAGACACATCCACTTGGTATTCTCTAAAGCAGATGATTTCCCAGATGAAGAATGGGATAGACTAAAAATAAAGACACCTGAAATTTTCCGTCCTCCTGACTTAATTTCATGCGCTGAGTATTTTGAAGATGCTTCATATGTTTATACATCTAGATTTCATGGGTTTCTATTTGCTAAGCTATTGAGAGTAGGACACATCATCCCTATGTTGCCTACATACAAGATTGTTAATTATAATACTTTCGATGAGCAGCAAGCTATCAATCAGTTACGTCGCATAAAGATGATTCTTAAGTCATAGATTTCTTATTTATTTCTGCGCATACCGGGGCTTCCCTAAGGCATAGAGTATTTATATTACTTCATGTATACTCTATATCTTCATGTTTACATCGTATTAAACATGAGCCACAAGTGAGATAGATCCAAGGCTATAACAGTCTTCTCCCCTACTAACAACTTGTTTAATTAGTTCTATGCCATTAAGCGACCAACGCCCACCCCGTAGTGACAGGATCAAACACCTGCTGGTATGTTGGACAAAAACCTTACTTTAAGGGGAAACAAGTCTTTCAGTTCAGTGACAAAATACATCATGTAGTTTTATATTCCGATTCTTTTTCTGCAATTAAGGCATGGGGAAGAACACGGCACAACGTAACCTAATTCCTTGGTGGTTATTATAGTAGGGAGGATTTAATTGTCAACTTCCCTACTCTTTTAAAAATATGAACCAAAAAACAAAACCAGATTGGCGTGAGAGATTAGATGCTAAGAATAAAGAATTCAAGGAAAAAGCATTAGAAAATTATAAGGATGACTACGATTTTAGTGTTATGGGGGAATTCGCTGGTGACTTAGCCATTATTATGGAAAATCAGCGACTTATGAACGATGCGCTCCCAAAAAATGATCCAATTGACCTTCAATTAATATATGATATATACACTAAGTTCTTAGGTTGGCATCTTGTTTCTATTCAACCCATGCTTGGACCCGCCTCTCTTGTTTATTATCCTAAATTTCAACGGAACGAAGTTTCAGAGGATATAGATTTAAACCTTGTTTCGGAGGAAATTGCGGCTAGAACTAGGAAATTAAGAACAGTTGATTTAGATAGCGAAGGCGACCTTTCCGAGCGTATAGCTAATGAAATGACCAGAGAAGTTGCAACAGATTTGAGGAATAATGCTGGGACAGTAGCAACGAGAACTGATGCCGATGACAGACCTCTGTATTTAGCTATGATGGAAGTAAGTGGTGTTATTCATCGCAAGACATTGATTGATGGCTCTAATTGGATTTATACTACTCCCTCTTTAGCGGAAGAGCTTTTTGAACCTTACGGTAAAGGGGCGACTCTAGTTAAATCGGATGCTGAAATTTACAAAGCTGGCGTTATGGGTGGCCGCTGGTCGGTATATGTTGATACAAAAGCCCCTGAAAATGAAATTCTCATTGGTTATAGAGGAAGAGAACCAGACGCTTATTCGCAGCGTAGTTGGTATTATAAGGCGGGATATTTCTACTGTCCTTATATTGCTTTAACTAAAACTCCTGGCATAAATACAGAAGACTTCTCCTCCCGTGGCGGATATTTAATGAGATACGGGAAAAAGTTGACAAGAGAGGGTGCGAAGTATTATGCTAAGCTCAAAATAGAATGAGCAATGGACAGACTTTACCAAATTCTCGAATATAACATGACTCGCCAACAAGCCAAGGCGTTTAAAGTTGCCTTGATTTGGGAGGAGCTAACTAAGAAGCTCTACCCAGGGGAGCAATGTGGTAGGTTGAATAGAAAAGGTGACCCACGCAAGTCAATTCTCTTTAAATATTGTTATAAATTGGTCCGCACGATGCAGGGAGTCATTCTTGATGACCAATATCGTTATTATATTCGCGCTCAATTAGACACTCTTAGGAATTATAAAGTTGGGGATTGTCACGCCAATATTAATCCTAGTTGTTTAGTGGGGAAGAAAGCTTGGTGGAGATGGACAACATGGGCTAAGAAGTTACAATCTATGGAGCGAACGAGCAAAGTAGAGATATCGCCATTAGAGTCCAAAATTAAGGCTCGGCTTAAGAAAACTAAAGAGTTTCTTTTACATGAATTTAAAAAACTCCCCACCAAGGAAGATATATGCAAGGCGTATGAAAGTAGAGCATTAATTAGATGGATTGTATTGGGTAAGGTATGTGGCTATTATGCTGTATTATCGCCCCAGATTGCACAATGCTTAGGCAGTAAAAACTTTGATGACGCATTCCGGTTTGACACACAGATTTACAGATCACATATTACACCTGAGATCGAGAAGTTTTTTGAGGATGAGTTTGGTGATTAATACCACTTCATTCCTACGGACATCGCCTCAATAATTTCATCTCTTGATTGGCTGGGGAAGAAGTAGAAGTCATTATCAGACGGCATGATTTCCCATTTATGCCCTCCAAGTGACGATTCCACGTTAGTATTAAGGACTCTTATTTTGCCAGATTGGGGGTCAAAACTTATATCGGTTAGATTTTCTTCCACTCTTTGTTGGTCGGGGGCTTGTATTCCGTGGCCTCTTACCCCAAGTTTTATGATGTAGTTAGTATCATTGATTTTAGTCACACCTTCAAAGATGAAGATATCGTGGGCAACTCGTCTAAACTTATTCGCCATTCCTACTACTAGATTTTCTAGTTCTGGGTATTGTGATTTAGGACTTTCTAGGGGTTGGTTATCTACATATTTTATTAAATTAAATACTTCGTCAGCTACGTTTTCTTCAAATCCTCCATAACCATCACGATTTATTTGGTAATATTTCTTAGTGAGCCATACTTTATTTCCCTGCAAGTCTACACCCATCTTAGCTACTTCTAATGCAAGAGTAGGACTGATTTCTAGTTTGATGGCTCCCGGCCTATCCCCCCAATGGATTTCATTAACATATTTAATTTTCGCCTTTTTGCCGGGGAGATGACGGTCTTTTAAGAGTCCTGTCAATTCATCTATATCAAAGTTGTGAATTGGCTTTTCTTCCTCAACCCTATTTTTAGGGGCGGGTTCTTTGTCTCGTTCGAAGCCAAACAGATCATTAAGATCAGTTTCCAGCCATAATTTGAAGTTTAGATCTTTCATTGCTACACTATTTATGTTAATATATCTATAAATACAATATGAAAACATTTCAAATTTGGGTTGAGTCAAGGCAAAAACAGGAAATCGCGGATACTCTGGTATCACAATTGGGATTAAATAAAGAAACTGGGCTATCTGCGCCCCTTGATAGTTTTGATCCTTCTGATTTAGCAAGCAAAATACAGGGATTGGGCATTTGGAGACAATTATCCCCTGAAAAACAGGCTGCTGTCAAGGGTAAAATAGATAATCAACAAGGGACCATTGGTGATTTAGTTGATGAGATGATAGAAATTGATACTTCTGGCAACTTAGGTGGTGTCTCGCCTCCAATTGGAGTTTAATATGGAATTGTTATTAATCCGACATGCTGAAAGTAATTTCAACTCTCGGAAGTCTAAGCATCTGGATTCAAAACTCACCGCTAGAGGAAAGAGACAAGGAGGCGAGTGCGCTGAGTTCATAAGTCGTAATTTTGAAGATTTAGAAGAATGGCAAGGGATTACAAGTCCCTATTTTCGCACCCTTGCTACATCTAGAATGATATCAAAACGAACGCTGATTCCATTTAAAATTGACTGGCGAGTTCGGGAGTACGGCCACAGGTCGTCTGGATATCACGAAAGCACCATCATCAGGGTGCCAGAGAGGCGAGAAGAATTTCCTGAGATTTTTGAGAGTGTCCCACCCAAACCGGAGTGGGCTCATGGATATGAAACAGAAGATGATCTACTAGAGAGACTTGTAGATTTTATCCAGGCATTAAGAACTGAAAATGGGAAATACATTGTGGTTTCACATGGCGTTCCAATTTACACCATGATTCATATTTTAAATGGCTCACATCATGTTCCTGCTTGGGATAGACAAATATTAAATACAAGTATTAGCCATTTTGAAGAAGATCATTTCCATTATATCGCTAAATTTGTGAATACAGGGGAAGATCCCAGGAAGAAATTATTACTATAAGTGTGTAATTGTAGTAAAAAAATGTGAATACTTAGTGTCGTGGAAAAAGGACACTATATCATTATAATTTATAGCTGATTTCTTACCTTGGGGATTTGTTGGCCTAAAGTGTTTAATAAGTTTCTTTTGTTCTATTCCTATAAAATCTTGAACTTCACATAAAGTATCATTCCATCTTCTAACCAAATCTGTATATTGTATTTCAATTGATTGGCAATTGCTAAAAATACATTTCCATAAATTTGCTTTTTTTGTGTGATTGTCAAAAAATATTTTAACTTGTTGAGGATTTAAAAATATAGAGCAGTTTGGATATTTCTGTTCTTTCTTTTTAATATGCCAAATTCTTGTTTTCTTTGCTATTTTAAAAGATAAAAAACAATCAAATAAATTTCTATTTAAAAATATTATCTTGGGTTTCTTTTTTTTTAAAAACATAATTGAATTAAAATCTCTATCAACTTTAAGTTGATTTAATAATAATTTAAATGTATTGAAATTACGGGCTGTTTTTTTTACATGTTGAAGGCATGTGTTTTTAGCAAAAGGTTCAAAATTTGAAAATGGTGGAATTTTGATCGATGGATGTTGAGATAAGGCAGAGCAAAGAAGAGTGCTCCCTGATCTAGCTGAAGTGATAATTATTGTCGGCATTTAATCTAAGAAATCATCCACTTTGGGGTCCATATGCCATTGCATTAATTGTTTAAAAATAACTTGATTAGGAACTCCGTGAATATTTCTATCTCCCATCTTTAATGCTGCAAATTGAAGTCTGCTTAGATTTTTAATTTTATCTCTCAAGAGTTCAACGAGTTTATCCATTTGTTCTGGCTGGGCGAACTTTACTTCATAATTATGAATGTAAGCAGCCTCAACATAGGGTTGCATATGTGATTTCTTAACATTGGTGTTATCAACAAATATCGGGCTGATACCACCTTCCATTGCTTTTACTACTCTTTCTAAATTTTGCCTATGGAACCAGTGCATTTTGTTAGCAGCCATAGCGGCCCTAATGTTATCTTCGTATTCTTCTTTTGTTTTGCCTTCCAAATAATCATCTGTTGAGAAGATCACGCCTCCTAGTTCTTTAGCCATTTTTCGCGCAAGGGTAGATTTCCCTGTGCCGGAGATGCCCCGCATAAGGTAAAGAATGCGACTTTCGTTTTCTAGGAATGTCTTAAAATCCAAATTCTTGCCCGCCTCTTAATTCTGGATATTTCTGCAATATTTCTGGAATCTTACTTTCCATTTCACGCATGAATTGTTGTTCTGCGGCTTTGGGATCAATTTCATCGGTTAATCCACTTGATTCCCTTTCTGACGAATGGGTTGCTTCGTGGACAATGGTGGAGGCTATTTGCAGTACCGCCTCTAAATCATTTCTTGCTTGGCTTAGAATTCTTCTCACATTAACGTGAATGGTATTACTAGATTTAATATTTTGGGGCTTCACTCCATATTTTTGGTACATCATGGAGGGGATATTACCCAATTCGTCCTTCTGTACACCTCTGTAGATTAGCCATCTTTCCACATCTGGTGGTAGAAGTTTCTGATTCTCAGCAGAATTATACATTCCATATGCCCCGGTGGCAAGGTTGGCAATCGTAGAGATATTCACTAGCAATTGCGGTCTATAGGCCCTCACAAGTTCTACAGCGATATGAGCCTTATCATAGAGAGCATCTATTTGACGTTCATCCACCTGGGTATCTTGTGCTGAAAACCAATCTTTAAAATTCATAATGATATATATATTTTGAAGGAGGTTTATTATGGGATGTTGTGGAGGAAAAAACTCGGGCGGTAGGCGAGGGAGAAGCAAACTTATTAATAAGAAGAGAATGGCAGCCCTAAAAAAAGAACGGGAAGAGATGGCAAAAAAGGCTAAAGAGGAAAAATAAGTGGATTTCAAAACGTGGCTGAAAGAGAGAGAAACCCATAAGGCTGCTGCTATGGCAGTTGTCTATGAAGGTAGGGTATTAATTTTACATAGAGGCCCTACGGCTCCTTGGATGCCAAATAAATGGAATCTTCCTGGGGGTGACGTAGAAAAGAATGAATCTCCACATGATGCAGCAATGCGAGAATGTAAAGAAGAGGCGGGCATTGTTCCTAAAAATGTAAGAGCATTAAGAACGTTTCGTGCGCCTGATTACATCTTAGATATTTTCACGGGAGAAGTTTTGACAGATGCGGTAAAAATCAATTGGGAAAGCCAATCATATGCTTGGGTAACTCCTGATAAAATAAATCATTATGGGTATGTGCCATTTACGAAAGAAGTGTTAAAGCAAATATTTTCTTCCCACCATGATATTCGTAGCCCAAGCCCTCTTTGATGAGATAATCTGTTAAATCTTGACCATCTTCCATTTGGACTTTGGCTAATGCACGTCCAAATTTATCTTTATTTTTAGCCTCAATTAGTTTAACAGATTTGTTTTCAATCAATTCTCTGACAAATTCAGAAGCTCTCACCCCTTCATCTGTATGATTTTCAGGCGTATTAATTCCATCTAATCGTATCCTGAATTTTTGTGTGACGCCAAACCCCAATTCTACTAGGGCATCAAAGGTGTCGCCGTCAACTACTTTTATTACATGTCCATTGTAAGTATTCATACCTGTATCTAGGTATGATACTTAGCTATTTCCCACGCAACATCCTCAGCGATAGGACAATTCCCTGTAATTCCTCTATTAGCACAGAAAGGTAGTTGATAGGTAAGGTAGGGATAAAATCCTTGGATTTCGCCATTAACAGGTATTTCAGCTTGAATACCCTTTTTATGTAATTTCAAGCGTTCATATCCAATCAAAGCACAAGGTTCTGGCATTCTGAAGTTGAATCCCAACTCAGCAAAACTGGGCTTATTCTGTGTTGGACTAGCAATAGCTCTAATCGCCATAGCATTGAGCTTAGAACCCCATTTAATTGCTATCATCCCCCCTTCAAAAGTAGATAGATTCTTTGTTTTATAGAAACTAAAACATCCCGCATCTCCAATGGTTCCTATTGGCTGGTTATAATACTCGCTGTAATAGGTCACTCCTAAAGCCTGTGCGGTGTCTTCTATTACTACTAAATTATTTGAGGCGGCTATTTCCATGATTGTATCCATGTCGCACATTCTGCCAAATAGATGAACAGGAAGAATAGCCTTAGTATTTGGCGTGATTGCCGCCTCAATTAAATTGACATCAATCAGATGTCTATTGGGGTCAATATCTACAAAGACTGGTTTAGCACCGGCTATCATGATTGCTGCTGTTGTAGCCGGAAAGGTAAAGGGTGTGGTAATGACTTCATCTGTGGGTTTTAAATTCATTGACCACAGGGGGGCAATTAGGGCTGATGTGCCACTATTTACTGCTATCGCTTCCTTTACATCGAATTGTTTTTTAAATTCATCTTCAAACAACTGGCGGATAATCTGCGGCATCGACGTGACCTTCAAATCTGGCGGGGACACCCCACACAATAGTATTATCTTCTACATCATGAGTGACAACTGATCCTGCTCCTACCACTGCGTTTTCTCCTATAGTAATCCCACAACGTATAGTGGAATTAGCTCCTATAGTCGCCCCTTTTTTAATTAACGTTTGTTCAAATTCTCCCTGTCTGTATGCTCTGGGCAGCCTAACATTAGTAAACACTACTGAGGGACCAACAAACACGTCATCTTCTATTTCTACACCTTCATAGACGCTGACATTGTTTTGTATTTTAACACGATTGCCTATTATCACATTTGGGCCAATATTTACATTTTGACCTAAAGTGCAATTATCGCCTATGATTGCTCCATTTTGAATGTGGCAAAAGTGCCAAATATTAGTTTCATTTCCTATATCAACACGTCCATCTGCACAAGATGATTCATGTATGTAATATGTTGTTCCATTTGGTAATCTATTAATCTTCATTACTCTATTATAGAGTAATGAAAAGGAGACTGCAAATGAACTTTGCTATAATTGGCGTGGGTGGTTATGTAGCCAAAAAACATTTGAAAGCCATTAAGGATACGGGAAATAATCTTCTTGCTGCTGTCGATATACACGATTCAGTAGGTATTCTTGACTCTTTTTTCCCGAGGTGTCAATTTTTCACAGATCTTGAGAAATTCCTACATTTCATAGAGGGTAAAGTAGATTATGTTGTCGTTTGCACTCCTAATTATTTACATTTCACGCATTGTATGGCAGCGATCAGCTATGGTGCTAATGTAATCTGCGAGAAGCCCTTAACCCTCACTCCTACTGAGCTTCACATGTTGAAGTGTTTTGCTAGGGATAACAAAAAAACTGTAAATGTTATCCTCCAATTAAGATTGCATCCTGCCACTGAAGATTTAAAAACCGAGTCTATGAACAATGAAGTAAATCTTCGTTATATTACTCCAAGAGGGCAATGGTATGATGTGTCTTGGAAGGGAGATAAGAGTAAATCAGGCGGACTGTTAATGAATATTGGTGTCCATATGTTTGATTTGTTGTTACATCTGTATGGTGATATGGAAAGTCAAGCTGGAACTTACATACATGAAAAAACAGCAGGAGGCACTTTGTTTTTAAATAAGGCCAAAGTGCGTTGGCATCTTTCTACTTTTCATGATGAGTGGGATTCACAAGAACCAACACCAAGTAGAATGCTTCAAGTTAATGGAAAGCCACATTGGTTTGATGATGATTTTAACGATTTGCATACATTAAGCTATGAAAAAATCCTAAATGGAGAGGGATTTACTATCGAAAATGCTAGAAAATCAATTGAATTAGTTAACGCCATATATAAAACATATGAAAGCAATTCTATTCGGGTGGGATAAAGATGTAGGTTTGATGGAATTGACCTACAAATGCTATATGAAGTTATGGCCTGGTTGCCCGCTAGAGTTTAGAGTCCCCATTAACGACATTAAAAACCCTGATTTTGAATATTTTAAAACGAGGCGGAATGTTTCATTACATCATTGTGATTCTCACATGCGAGATACATTCATTGCATTGTTAGATGGTATAGAAGATGAAGAATGGATATATTGGTGTATTTCTGATCGTTACCCTGTTGCTCTACACCCAGATATACATAAGCTTTATAAAAGTATAAATGAAGTTCCCAATGATGTATCAACTATAAAACTGTTTTACTATCTTCGTTCTGACCGCCCATGTAATCAAAAATTTAAAATTGAAGGTTTGGATTTTTATGAAATTAAAGCAAAAAACCCGGAATGGGGGTTTTGGCTTCATCAATTTGTAAAATGTAAATGGTTTAAAAACATAGTATTGCACAAATCAATTAAAGATTATAAAAAACCATCACAAGATAAACCTATTAAGATTAAACGTAAATTGAATGAAATTATGTCAAATGATAAATCAGTAGCTCCACACGAAGATGATAATTTACTCATATTGGGAGAACCTTCTATGAGAAAAAATAGGCTGACAAAGAATGGATGTGAAGATTTAAATACGATGAAGTGCAAGCTTACTGGTCGCAAAGTTTCTAGCAAGTCAGTATATTGGCCTGAAACTAAAAAAATAAAGCCCGGATATAAGGCTATTCGGGATCTTTAATTACTATTGGGTGACCTTCAGATTTAAGCGTATTGATTCTCTGTTCGGAGTGATCTCGTAAATAATCATTTATATTAAATAAAAAGTCATAATACTTGAGAACATCCTTATCTCCGGCAGTTCTTAAACCTCTACCCATTCGCTGAATAACACTATGTTCAGCTTTACCTCCAGCGGCATTAATTAGATTGTGTATTTTAACATCTAAGCCCTTGGAGATAATTTTTTGACTCACAATGGCGACGACATTTTCTGATGTTCGTAGTTTCTCTATCACCTCCTTCCGAACACCAACCTTATCTTCTCCCTGAATCCAATAGGAGCCGGGGATCATTTGGTTTAATGTCGTCCCCTGTGTGAGCCTTTCTACTAATATTAGTGTCCGCCCCTTTAATTTTGTAGCTAGCCGTTGAATTATCCCATGTAAATAGTGATTCTCCGCGATGCCGAACTTGACAGCATCTTGGAAAATTTCATAGGGCAATTGTGGGTCATCTATATCAAAGAAGACACATTCTGACCCTGACAGGATACCTCTTTCCTGTAGTGCTTGGGTTGTGAGTTCTCCTGTGTCGGTAGCTTTAGTTTTGAAAACGGGGCCGAAATACCCTCTTACTTTAAATTTATCTGTGCGGGCATTTTTGAATGGCGTAGCACTGATGCCTATTCTAACAGGTGCATTTTTGAGTTTTCTATAAACCGACATTGGCACTTTGCTCATACATGCATGCACTTCATCTACAAGAAGTGCCTTAATACGAGGAAATAGTTTCTCAAGTTTTTTTACCGATTGGGTAGTTGAGCAAGTGATGATATTTGGTTTTTTCTTAGAGCCATGCAATAAACCAACATTATCAAAATTACAATCTTTTAATACATCGTAGTTCTGTTCAGTTAGGTTGATGGTATCTGTTAAAACCAAAGTTGGGGTTCCTGGCGGCAAGGCACGCATTATGCCTGCGAAGATCGCTGTTTTCCCTGCCCCTGTTGGTGCTTTTACGATTCCTCTCTTGTATTTGAGACTTTGATTTATCAAATCCACTTGATAATCACGCAATTCAAAAGACCCTTCTCCTCCTGGCATCCACCTGTTGAGGAAATCTTTATCAACGCTATCATATTGAAATTTGAAGCCACCTGTCTGGTCATCAATGTCATAGGGTTCTTTGAATTTGTATTTTAGAGCATATTCCACTTCTGGACGTAGGCCCGCGAGGAATCGCCCTTTTAATTTATCAAAGAAATCCGTATAACCATCCCAACGCCCCTGTTTAAAAGCTGCCACATGCCAATACCCCTCTTCCCTGAATCGCATGGCCTCCCATAGCTTGTATTTTATAGCATCATTAGAGGTTAGGATTTGACCGTATATGTTGTCCAAGCGCAATGTAGTCATTATTTAATTATATCAAAATCCACTTTTAAATCAAGTGGTTAATAGAAATATATAGAGTAGGCATGATGGAGTGCCATTTTGTAAAGGAGTGCTGTGTCTAAAACCACAATCGCAATTATTGCATTCATGTGGATTTTCGTGGGGGCTGTTGAATTATACGATGTTTATTATTCAATAAAACTTGCGGAATATCTCTACGATAATGAACTTAACCCTATTGGAAAGTATTTAATTCAATTGGATGGTGGTTCTGTTGCGCTTTTCATGGTTATGAAAATCACTGCAATGATTGGCGTTTTGTCAGGTGTCATTTTCTTTTTCCACACAAAGAGATATATTCTAGGATGGCTGTTCTTAATTTTAGCCTTTTCTTCCCGACTTATATTATTAATATTTCTTGAAACTGGGCACCTTTGGTTCTAGATAGAGTAATATGAAGAATTTCCGAACATGGCTAGAACAGCGACAAAAAGGCAAGAGCCTGCCTGAAACGGGATACCCACATAGATATACGACAATTTATAGGGCTACCAATGAATTTGAATTCAAATCAATGGATTATGTAACCCTGAGTCGTAAATGGGCAAAAGAACACGCCGAGCATCAAACGGCTGTGGAAGAAGAACCTTACCACGTTATAAGAGCTATGGTACAGGCAGATCAAGTTTTTGAGGCGTACAATCCAGGGGAATATTTTTACGACGGACCAACTATTCGCGGGAAGCTTTGCACTTAGGGCAAATTTTGAATTCATCTACGATTTCCCAACCCACACCCCCAGGATCATGGGTTTTGACCCTCTTTTTTTTACCACCTAGCTGAATCATCCCTTGATTAGCGTATTTTCGGTAGGGATATGTCTTGCGCCGCTTCTTTGCAATATAGATGATTGCAGGAATCTTTGGTTTAACTATGGCGTTACATAAATCACAGCGGTACATTAAACTATAATAGTATGAATTTAATAAAAAAACACCCTCGCTTTTGGCGAGGGTGTTTTCTCGGTTGAAATGCTGTTTATTTAGAAGCAGCAACCACCGTACCAGCCCCAATGTCGGAATACACGACGAATGGGCTGACAAGCCCGAGGCTGACAGACCCGAGGCTGGCAAGTGGCTTTTGGCTCACATACAGGCGGCGAACAGACTTCGGGTGCTGGTGTTTGGCATGATTGGCAACCAAACAAAGTACAGCTTCTCCTGAATGTCCGCGTCCTAACCAAAGCTGGCGCACTTGAGGGAGGTTCCACGACTAAAGGCGTAACTGCGCCTTCTACCGTTTCTGGAACATCTGCCGGAACTGAGGTTGTTCCCTCAGGAATTTGGGCAGGGGGTTCCGCTCCTTCGGTTTCTGCTGGTTTGCAACCGATTACGGCCACAGCACCTAGCAACAACAAAACTCCTAGCAGTCGCTTCATTTGAGCAACCTCCTTGAAAAAAAGGTGGGAAATAAGGGGGACTCTTTAGCCTTTATCCCAACAACGGACAAAGGCTCCACATAGCTTGCAATGCACATCTCCATCATGCCATCTCATGCTGTAATTGCGAACTTCATGATGTTCAGGGTCAGAGCCGCAATTACGACATTTCATTTTGTTAGAACTCAGGTGTCCTACCTCTTCATTAGCCTGAATAACTTGCGTATCATCCATTTTGACGATTACTCTCCTTTGCTAATTGTAGTAATTGATACATTCCCAATGCAAATCCTAATACTACTCCCAAGATAACAAAGACGGGTAGTGTTCCTAATTTGCTATCTACCCAAATACCTCCTACACCTGGGAGTGCCATTGACAATGATATGGTGGTGACTCTAGATACCCACTCCATCGCTACCGCCATTGGTGGTCTCGGCTCGCTCATTTTCTTCCTCCCGCATTTTTTCTGCTGTTACAGTAAATTTATATTTCTTATCTCGCTCAACCCCTAGCGCACGCATTACGTCACCTGGGTAAAGCTGTTCCAAATATGCTTGAACTAATTTTGGCTCAAATTCAACACCACGCATTTGGCAAGTTTCTCTACAAGTTTCTTCTTCTAGTTTTCTATCTGTTTCAAAATCTTCTGCGCCGACTACACCAATTTTATCTTCTTCTGACACACCACTCCACAAAAAACACTCTCCATCTCCACTTATCTTTGCAATGAAGGTGACTTTATTTTTCATTTTTAATGGCTTTTGCTAGGTCTAAGAAAACATTGCCTATTTTAACTAAATCATCAGGAGAATCTAAAGCAATCATCATTTTAGATTGAAACACACTGTCGTTATCTTCATAGGCTATTACAACTTCTGGAACGACACCTTCCTCTGTTTCCATTTTGTCAAGTTCAACTAGGAATTCTCCATTCTGCAAGACGCATTTACATTTTGGCTCTGCATCTTTAATGGCTTTATTATAATCAATGTAACCTAGCTCTGTGGCAACTTCCAACAGCTTGTCCCAATGCTCATCTCCAATGGCTGCTGGATATGTTTGCATCGCATTATCAGCGGAGAAAACATCAACCAGAAATTTCCATTCTCCTATTTTACTGAACTCTTGGACGTTAGGATAAGTCGTTATGCGAACCGGCTTTCCATTTTCGTCATGCCAACACCAGTACGTCCTATGATATGCCCCTTGTGGTGTTTTTTGTGTTTTCTCTACTTCAATTTCCGCCAGTTTTGGAAGCATGCAAAACTGCACTAAAGAATCTCTATCCATTGGTTTAAATCCTAGTTATTAACAGTAAATACTTCCAGAACAAAGGAGGTTTCTATGACATTACTAGCAATTGCATGTCTAGTTCTCGCCGCCTTATTCCTTTGGAGATTTTTCACTCTTAAAAAGCAAAAAGAAGAAGAATCTGAGGAAAAAGGATTCGTAGTGATCGGAACTACAATTTTAGCTGTATGGCTATTTCCCGGTTCCGCCCTATTAATTATCGGCTTAATTTTAATCGCCCTGTTATGTGGCGGTTGCGGTGGCTGCGGAATGTAATCACGCCGCCCCTTTTAACTCCCTGAAAATTTCACTCAATGGTCGAGTGTCAATTCTATCGGGGCGTTCTATGTAAAGTTGCTTAGAAGCCTTGCTAATTCTAGCAAGGCTTCTAAATTCTTGCTCGTTATTTAATACCATCAAGTATTCTGTGATGATTTGATCTGTGGGTGGGAATTGACCTTGAAGGTATACACACAATTTTTCAATGTGTTGTCCATCCTTATAGACATTTACAATATGTCCATTGTTTCCTGGCAACTGATAAACTAAACCTGATCTTGCCCGAACACTTACAAATCCAAATCTTAAATAGGCGCGATATTGCTTTTCCCCAATCACTCGCCTCAAAGTTTGTCTTGCACGTAGTTCTCGCACATCATCCACTGGCCCTAAAGGATTTCTTGTGCGGATTGCTGGTGCTTGACGCGATCTAATTATTTCTTGTAGCCTTTGTTGTGGTGATTGGAGCGGTGTATAACCTTCAGCATAAAGATAAGGGGCGGGGTCGGTAGGTCCATACCACGCCATTCCCGTAGAGTCTTTCCTGATATAACATGTCTTATAGGTTTCTATATTGCTACTGCTAGTGATAGTAGCACGGTATTTAGTTGAACCTGAGCCCCAATCCCTCCAAGTATTTTGTCCCCAATCCATAGTGACAAATGTTTTGCCATCTTCACCCAAATAACCACTGGTCGTATTATTGTCGTAAACTAGACAATTAGAAGCAGTAGTGGTTTTATTATAGGTGATCGGGTTATAGGTGATCGTGTAATCATCACTGGCGGTGTAGCCGGTCATTAATTAGCCTCCTGCTACCATTGCTACTGGAAGAAATAAAACTTCCTCAGCGGTGGGATCAAATTCTTTCATCACTTGATCGGTAGCTTTGCCATCAACTCCTACGTTATATGGCACTAAACCTTGTTTTACAAGATTGAGAAACATATCCTTCGCATCTCTAATTTGTTGTAAAACTCGGCTATCCCAAACTACTCGCTTGTCCCCATCATCGGCGGTCATTACCCGAAAAACTCTGTCCAGGTCACTAACCTCATTAGCATCTTGGACTAAGAGAGAATCAGGAATTTCAACCTCTACAGCAGCCCCTAATTTATTTGCCACTCTAACAACAGGTACGGCTAAGGTAGTCATTTGCTTCTCCTGACTGAATCAATAAATTCTTGTTCTTCGGGTGTGGGTGGAAGTAAAAAATCCAGAAGCCACGGCAAATCATCTCTAATTAGATGAAATGCAGGATCGCCAATTTCAAATTTACGTTCTTCATGAGGAAGCTTATAAAGAACTTCCATTCTTTTCTTTTCTATTTCTTTAGCTCGTTCTATGTCTTCAGGCGAAAAATTCATTGCTTGAAAAAACTAATTATTGCTGCATCTCGTTCTGATCCTTGCCCCTCCTTGGCAATAGATTCATCAGAAACAGCACTAGGAGGCGGGCAAATCTCTTCGGCGGGCTTGTTGTCAAAACGTCCCGTTTCTTTTATCACACCATTCTTAATGACTCTTTGGTGTTTGTGTCCGCAATTAGGGCAGACAATTTCTACTGTCCTATTGAGGGCCATATTGAGGCGTATGAGGATGTATTTCCCACACCCGCCTCCACTCTTAGTACAATAGAATTCTTGCCAAACTCTATCTGCCATTCTAATCCCAATCTACGATATCTTCGGATTCAATCCGCTCACGTAGTTCGTCAAGAATCTCTGGATTCTCAGCAATTCTCTTGGCTATTTTAGTAGCCATTATTTTCTGTTGTTCGTTCATTTTTCTATTAAAAATGAATCCAGGGTCAGCAGGGTAATATTCTTCATCTGTCAGTTTGAGTTCACCAGATTCACCAACAAATTCAAAATTATCTCCACAGTTCCAACACTTGAACCCTTCAGGATCAACAGTAGTAACGTCTTCTAAATCGCCTACATTTAGAAAATTCTTTGATTCACATGAAGGGCATTTAATCTCATGCCAGGTGTTCATTATCCCACCGTGAATTTGTCAAGTTCTGTGAAAGTGTTCCCGGCTTGAATCTTAGTGACTTCAATGTAGGCATCCAAAGTGCCTGAAATGATGCCCGATTTCACCGTCAGTAATGTGCCTCGTTGCTTGTCTACAAAAGACCACTCTCTGCCGGGAAATCTAGCTAAATCTTCCCAAGCTTTAAACCACTCACCTGATGGCACGGCAACTTTTAAATTTTCAGCATCAACGTGAAAATGAACTTCACCTTGATTTTCATGAAATCTAACTTGTTGCTTCATCTCTGGAACAGGTGTGATAACTTGAGGCGGGGGAGCGGCTGGGGGAGGTCCAACGGTAGCTCCTGGTTTAACCGCAGCGGCAGGACCAACTTGTGCTTGTCTTTCACCACCCATGACTTTTCTCCTAATTGCAAAAGAATTGGGGTTCTTCCCCAGGGGCAAACCCCTCGTTGACAACTGTTGTTTCAGGCCCAATCCCGCCCTTGAATCTATCTGCTAAAGCCTGCAAGTCTTTTTCGTAAGCTAAAACAAAATTATAATTAGGAGTTCCAATTAATACATCTTGTCCCGATCTTAACCTTTCTATTGTTTCATCATGAAGGACAAAACAAAATCCTACACCGGGATTAGATTTTAATGATTCCCCATATTCTTCCCAATCGGGACCATTATATGTAATTAAAATGAATCGTGGATCATTCAAACCCACTTCAAGAGCTTGGAAACTAATTGGGTGGTCCTTCTTCAATTCTGAAATATTACCTTCATCAAGACCCAGTATCACTGTGTCATTTTCGCCATCCCCGCCTTTGGTGAGAAGTTTAAGCATAGGATACCCATGACAAAAAGCCCCCATTCGGGGGCTTTTTGATTTAGTCAAGGAAAGCCACATGTCGCATTGCGCGAGATTGGGTTTCGGTATTCATTGTGACTTCGTGCCAAAAGGTCAACACAACGGTTTTGTGATCGCCGTGACGAATCTTTCCCCGCACGTAAGCTTTGGGGTCTCTTTGCATCATTCGCCAACCGGCTTTTTTCTCTTCTCTGCTCAGTTTGTTGTAAGCCTTTGCGGAGATACCGTTCGGATGGCGGGAATTCACGTAAACCGTTTGTCCTCCGGTTCGGTAAAGCTCTGCCGCCATATGTGGTTTTCCCCGCCCCCTTTGAAGTGGTTCATCCTTCAAAATGAGGTTGGGGTCAACTTTTAAATCGGGTCGAGGGATGAAGAACCATTCACCCTGTCTAATTGAGGCGGGGTTCTTTCTCTTACCCCTCTTCTTTCGCTTCATTTTGGTTGTGGATTCGGAAGCCAAAACCTCGTCCGGTTTCAGAGCTTCCTTAGCCGTTTTCACATTTGAGGCGGAAGAAGATTCGGGGATTGCGGCGACAAACCAATCCCTTTCGTCGTGACCGCAAAGGAACTTGGCTTTCCCTTCGTCCGTTCTCGCCATCAAAAGCAAATGACGATCTTTGGGCTGGGTATCCAAGATTTGCAATTCTACGTCGGCCCCAGCACGGATGGAGAAGTAAGATCCTGCTTTGTCGCGCAGGATGTTCAAACTGACACCGGAAAACGGTTGTCGTCTGAATCCCCACCTGTTACGAGGCGGCGTGGTTGTGGGACGAGGCTCTTTTTGCACTTTAGCCCGCGCACCCATTTTTTCAAATTTGTCGGTAATCATGTGAATGCCTTCCTTTCGAGGCGTTCACTATTTAAGTAACCCGCCTCATTTTTCAATTGGTTTTTCAGGTTCTTTAACGGTATCTTCGGGTTTCTCAACTGAATCTTCTGGTTTTTCGGGCTTAACAGGTGGTGCCCATCTGGTACACAACATTTGCCCAGGACCAGTGTAAATTGTATATTCTACGCCTCTGTAGTAGGCATAATGCCAATTCTGGGGTTCTAGAATTTTTGCATCTAGAGTTTGGGTATCATCAATTAACTGTTGGGCAATTTTCTGTTCAACTATTGCCTCAAGTTGGGACTCTGTAATTGTAATAGTTTTCTCTTTTGGTGCCTCCTTTTTTGGTTCTTTCTCTTGACCGTAAGCTCCTGCTAAGAACACACAGGCTACGATACTTAGACAACCAATGCACACCACTGCAACAATCGCTCTTGTAGACATTTCTACACTCCTAAGGGTTCAGATTTTCAACTACAATCTCAGCTACGAACAATAGCGTGCCGAATAATGCACCACACAAAGCACCCAACACGGCTATGTCACGATATTTCATAATTCTTAATCCCGTAAGCCAACTTCTGTTCTATGTTGTCATTTATCTTTTGGCCGCTACCCGTCCTCATCGAGCCGCTCACCCTCTCGGACTGTTTGCGTTGCTGCCTCGGTGGTGCAAGCGAGATATGCGAGATATGATTCATCGTCAGCGAAGTTATATGGAACAATTCCTATTTGCTCCCAAACTTCGAATCGTTGAATCATATCTTTCAATTATCTCTCCCACCTTAAGCGGTACAGGCTGGACTTTCCTCACATTCCACTTTCATGGAGTAGTGCGACAACTCGGATTAAGAATTAACTGTATCTATTCTGGTCTTCCAACGCCAAGTATGTAACCACACTCTAGCATTCTTGGCGTGTTCTGCTACATCTTCACCTGGATGTTTCGCTTCGTGTGGCAACTTCCACCCCGAATTTCTTTTGAGGCGGTCTTGAATTATTTTTTCTTGTTCCTCAAATGAAGGGGAAGTATTGATGCACACTACTAGATCAAAAGGCCAACAACTGACCACTTTACCTTTTCTGCCCGCGTGTTTGCCCTTTGTGATTAAAGCTTCTCTATCTTTGTTGTACTGACGCGACATGCTATGGATGCCAGAACTGATAAACAATAGGACAATTATTAGACATATAGCTGTAATCATTTGCCTTTGCCTTATTTGTAGTGGGAATCCCACCAATTCCTAATATAATTCTTACCGAAAACTGATTGCCAAATGTTACATGGAATATCTATAAACAAGTAGCACAATACATTAATCATTGAGGCGGCTTCCAATACATCGTGCCCGAGAATGGTTTTGATAATCTGTAATCTTTGTTTCTTCCCTTGTTTGGGATTAATCCATTTCTTCGGTAAAATCGGGTCAATGCAGCTTTCTTTCCTTTGCCGGGTTCAGGGGCTACTATCAAAGGTTTGCCAACGGATGCTGCAAAATCTTTCAGTGCTGATATTACTGCTGATCCAATTCCTTGGTTTCTACTATCTTTGTGAATTTTAATGTCCGACAATTCTACGGAGTAAATATTTTCCCAAGCAAAAAGTGACGCTATTTCTGGATACTGCTGTTCCAGAGAAGCCACTAGTTTTTGAAGTTCGCTATTCTCTTCTAGCCATTGTCGGAATTGCATACCCTATTTAGGGCTGTTTTCTGATTTCCTGATCTATCTCCCTAACCTCATCTTCTATGCCTGAAATTCCCTTTTTAAATTCAGAGATACCCTGGCCCAGCCCTTTCATCGCACCAGGAAGGCGTTTTCCAAAGAGCAGTATCCCTATCACCCCGATGATGATTAGCTCAGTTGGGCCGGGCATACCTATAAATGCGAACATACAAACCTCCTTATCTATCATACCATAGGATTTCGGAACGTCAACTATCCATATTGACAGGAATGGTTGTTACAATTAACAAATCATCGGAATCCATACGCTTTGTGACTTCATCATCCCCTGTTGTCCACTTTACGTCTGCCCAACTTCCGTCTTTTGCCACCCTCTTTACATACCCTACAGGTTTGCACCCCTTTTCAATCACCCAATCGCCTTTTTTTAAATCTCTTCTTATTTTCATGTGTTTTACCTTCGGGGTCAGTGCTGCCGTACCCGTAAACTCCACCGTAGACCAACAATATGTGATTGTCAAGATGCATCCCAGGGTAATGTAATTTGCGACGTATTTACGGTAATGTTGTGACCGTATTCTAGTGTGGGTTTAGGCAATCTTACCGAATACAAATCCTTTTGCTCCCCAACAGGCTCTACCTTCATCCTGCCTTTTTTACCTTTAAGTCTCTCTACAAGATTTGAGAAAACAACAAGTTCGGCTGTAGCACCGTCTTGTAATTTAACCTCCACATTCATCTTGTTGCTAAATTCATCTAAAATTTCACATTCTAACCATACAAACTGTTCATATACACTCATATTATAAAACCTCCAGCGGAAGGCACGGGACTCGAACCCGCAACCGCATTATACGGCAGGTGATTTCCAGTCACCCCGCTAGCCAATTCGCTTACCTTCCCAGTGGGGGCGAGGGTTGTTTTTTCTAACTCAATCCGTTCGACCGAGGCCCCCTGATATATTCTTGGATATTCTAATCTAGTGAGGCTTTATTATTAATTGTTCTCCCAAGGGTCTGATTCTTCTTCTTCATCTATATCAACTACCTCTATCTCTCCATCATCATTAACCTTAAGGAATGAAAAATTATCGGGGCGTTCTCCTTCTGCAATCTTGTGTAACATCATTCCCGCTTGGGCCAAAGCGCTCATACAGTCGTGTGGCCCCATATTTGACACATGACACTCTAATGTGTCTTCCATATCCGTAAGTCCCGAGCCTTCATCAAACAATATGACGAAGGATTTATTCCTTTTATTTAATTCACCTAGAATTTGACCAGTTGTAGCTAATTCTAAATCAATCATTTTTCTAAGCCTTATTCGCAAGTCTCTTTTTGGCGAGTTTCTTTTTCACAGGCTTCTTTTTAGCTACTTTCACCTTAGCGAGTTTCTTTTTCACGGGCATCTTTTTAGCTACTTTCACCTTAGCGAGTTTCTTTTTCACGGGCATCTTTTTAGCTACTTTCACCTTAGCGAGTTTCTTTTTCACGGGCATCTTTTTAGCCAGTTTCTTCTTAGCTACCTTCTTCTTGGCGAGTTTCTTCTTAGCCACCTTCTTCTTGGCTGTCTTTTTAGTTGCCTTCTTTACGGGTGCCTTAGCAAGTTTCTTTTTGGCTACCTTCTTTTTAACGGTTCTGGTAGGTCGAAGTAGTCTATTAATATCCTTCATTTCTTTAGTTGTGGCATACTTAGTCTCTACTTTCTTTTTGGCTTTCATTGCGACCTTCCTTTTTCGCAATGGTGGTTTAATCTTGGGCAAATCCATTTCAATTTCGTACTCAAGATAAGGAGCATCAAAATCTAATATTATTCTTTGACACTTCTCCGCCTCAGCTTTGGAAGTGTACTTGTTGAATGTGTCCCAACAATTTAAAAACCAACCGAGGGGCTTCTTGTTGTATTGTATTTTCCCCTGTATTTTTTTACCCTCTGCTGTAGTTTGTTCCCAAGCACGCCAACTACCAAAATTTGTGTATAAAGCTTTGTGGCTTCCATCCCCATTAAAAGATGTTTGGAAAAAACGCTGAATGGAAGTATCTATATTTTCACCATAAGCTCCGCAGATTCGCCACCCCTCATAAATATTACCCACCGTAGGTTGATACACATTGCTTTTTATTGACCGCATTTCATCTTTAGCAAACGCTACGAATAGGGTTTGGTTTCTAAAATAAAATAATGTTATAGGGAATTCAACATAATGTACCTTAAGGTCATACCCGTTATAGACTACGCGCCTTTGAGGTTCATATTCCCTAAGAACATCTTTTCTATTTGTTACACCCCTAGTCGTCGCTAGAACCCGATATGCCATCCTGATTTCCTTTTTCAACAACGGCTGCCGTTATTAATAGGTGTTGGCAAAAGTCGCGGCCAAATACCTCAGCGATTAAATTCCATTCACGCTCGTCATTCTGAGCATGTTCCTCAGGAGTAAGCTCAACAATAGGCCCGAATGCCTTTTCCAAAAACCGTTTTCGTTCTGCAATTTCTTCTTTTGTTGGAAGTGGCTCGTTGGGGCACTCTTGGTTGCGGTATTCTTCATGAATCTTAGGATTGATCTTTTCCGCCATCCTGCCGGGCAATTCACGAAGATCATAGTTGAAACCGCAAGTGCAAGGTGCGTAACCATACACTTCAACAGCCCGAAAGACCGCGCAGGGAGCAAAGTGGTTAAGAACCCCCTCACGCCGGGCTATTACAGGTCTGAAATACCTGTCTTTAAGAAGTTGGAGATGTTTTATTGTACGCTCTTTTTCGTCCATTGATAGCTCCAATAAAACAAGCCCTTATCTACATTCTACCATAGATAAGGGCAAAGGAAAGTGGCCTTGGCGGGATTCGAACCCGCACGGGGATACCCCCACATGGTCCTGAACCATGCGCGTCTGCCATTTCGCCACAAGGCCATTATTAATACTATATAACGAACAACGGAGGCTACATGTTAAAAGTTAATTGTAATTATGGAAATCATCACGTAAGAGTAAAGCACAGAAAGTTCATTTCTGTAGCTATTACTAGCCGTTGCAATCTAAAGTGCGCTAGCTGCTCTCAGTTGTGTGGAGTAAGACGAAAACGTTGGGATATTTCATTAGATCAGTTAAAAATCAATTTGGATGTAATTAAAAATACTCGCAAGAAATCAAACCGGCTAGTGATAATTTACGGGGGAGAGCCAACATTACACCGCCAGTGGGAAGAAGTTTTACAGATACTTAGAACGTACAAAACCCTCCGATTCACTGTTTGCACCAACGGCAGAGTTCGAGTTACTCCTGAAAAAGATCCTCAAATAAAATATAGAGTTAATACCCTTAAGCAAAAAAACAAAGGAGCAAACATTATGACTTGGCATGCTCCAAAAGACTTATACCCTCGTAGAAGGTCACAATCCTTTTGGAAAGCAGCCCAGCGTAGATGTTATTTATGGAAACGTTGTGGTGTTTGTATTTATGATGATCGCGCCTACATATGTACCGTTGCTGCTGCTATGGATTTTGCGTTGGGAAAGCCTTATGGTTGGAAAGTGAATGGTGAAAACACATTTCACAAAACAGATGAACAAATTAATCAACAAGGAAATATTTTCTGCCAAAGATGTCAGTGGTGTTTGTGTCAAAAACATCAAAGGGGCCAACATCCCACAATAATATCAAAAACTAATTTTGACATTATGAAAGCTTTGAATTTGAAGTGTAAAAAAATAAAACGAGGGATCGTTGCGGTAAAGTGATTACCAATCTTTATAATCAGTTAAATCTAATTCCTCTTTAGTGATATTATTTACAACTTTGATAACCATGCCAAGTCCTGTAGGTGTAAACATATAGGTGAATCCGCCTCCTATTGCTCCATAATTAGGGCCACCCACTCTAGCTACATCGGTTCCCTCTTGTTGTTTAGCCACCTTGGCGTTCTGTTCCTGTTTCCAAGTATCAATTTGTGCTTGTTGATTTTTAGATATTATAAACATTTATTTCTCCTAGTGCCGAAGAGAGGACTCGAACCTCCACGCCCCGAAGGACATGAGTTCCTAAAACTCAGGCGTCTACCAATTCCGCCACTTCGGCTTGTTTTTTCCGTCGTTCTCTTTGTTGCTTTGCAATCGTAGTTATCTCTGCCCAACCTTTTGATCCACACCACCCATCTGTTTGACTATGGCAATTGGGACAATTAAATTCTAAGTTTTCTTTTCTGTCATCAAGCCAATCTTTATTTTTGTGATCCACTTGGAGCATAATTGGTTTTCCATTCCATTCTCCCTCTAACCCACAAGTGCATTTGTATTCTCTTCCTGATTCAATTAATGCTCTTCTTAATCGAAAAGAGTGTTGCCTTTTGCCGTGTGTCCTTTTAATCAATATTTCTTGCCATGTTTTCTTTTTTGGACCACCCCTATGATTTTTACCACAATTGGCCGCCCGCCCTAGAAAATGTGATGTATCTAAACCAAATTCTTTTATTTTACGTGAAATATGTGTGTGTGACCCGCCTGCCTCTTTTAAACCCAACTTTCTTAGCACTTGAGCTATAGAAATAGATTCTTCAACTAATGGTTTTAGTAATGCTTTTGTGTATTTGCTCATACATTAATATAGTATGAGTCTTCCATTTTTTTTGTGTTTTCCAATCATTTTTCGGCATATTGTTTCCACTTTTCATCTAGCCACTTATAAAGGGCTTTGTTTTCTACTGATTGAGCATGACCTATTATCTTCTCACCAGTATCTACATAACGGTGACCTTTTTCTGGCCCTGTTTCTATTGGTCGCTTGCTTTCTTCACCAATCGCCCCATCTTTATCGTCCCACCCCTGCGACTCCGTACAAGGCTCACCTGTGTCCTTGTAATGCCAATCATTAAAATACTCTACTGGTCGTCCAGTTTCAGTACAAATCGGAGGGTATAAAGACTCTTCTAAAGGAATACCTTCAGGCACAGGTTCTAATTCTTCTAACGCATGCACAGTCCCAAAAGGAGGCCCTGTATCCCAGTGATACTCCGTAAATAAGTAATAATTACCAAACTTCTCCCTAATCCCTATAAACCCACTAACTGCCTCCCTGAATACCCCTAAAGATAAATTCCTAGAGGATATCCGGTAAAGCATTCCATTCTTGCATTCGTCAAGAGGAATCATACTAGCCACCGTCTAATTTGATTTTCCAACTCATCTAAACTTGATACTATTTCAATTTCGGGGCGGACCAATTCAACTTGAACTTCCAAATCAAATCTGCGTTCGTAATCAGGATGTACGCCCACAAACAGGTTGTATTTCTTATCCAACACCTTGCCCAACTCAAACAAAGTGATTGGCTGGATAGTTTCAGGAGTAAACCAAAAACTTACCGCCTCGGTATTACCCAACCAAAAGTGTTCCCATTTAATTTGTCTTTTTGCCTCGGGGCCTTCTTTTCCGAATTCTTCCCTTCGCCTCGGATTCACCACAAATAGGTCGGTATCCTCAAATCTTTTAGCGAAATCAAATTGCCAAGGCTCACACCCGGAGATACCACCAGCGAGGAAGATGCTTTGTACGTCAACGAATTCAGCCACATCACAGTTATTCGGGGCTTCCAGGTATCTCATCTTCATCCTCCTTGTCGCATTTATTACAAATTACAGAGCCATGTTCAGGCACAAACCACACACCACATTCTTTACATTTGGTAGTATCGTTTATTTCACACACCATTTGCATTAATATTTGTTGCTTCATAATACAAGAGGCGTAAGGTGTCCCCGCTACCAAGACCTTGCGGGAAGGTTGTATTTGCCAGGCCGGTTACCTCCACCTTACCACCATTTCCTTCCATTGGGCCTATTTAATGTTAAATGGAAAGCAACAGCCTTATCATCAAAGCCTGTGGTTTCCGAAATATAAGTCATTACCGCCTCTTTATCTTCAGGAGTACGAGCAGCACTTAAGAGGCGTTCAATATGGTCTTCAACTTCTGGTTTTAATTCTAATTGCTCAAAAGTTTCACAATAACAATATTTACAACCTACGGGCTCCATGTCTTCATAGGAATCAAAATGCCTGTGATAATGATGGCCGCATTTGCAAATCCTGTAGTTGCCAAACTCAGGGTCATATAGTGGGGGTAGTTCGTCTCCTACACAAAGTTCCAATTCATTTCTTACCACTCTGACAACATAACCGTTATCAAGATGAAGTAGAGTTTGCCATTTCATGGCCTCTACTTTTACTATCGTTCTTCCTGCTAATTCATTTATATCCAATTTATCTTCCTGTCAATGCTCTTTCATAAAGATTCTTCACAGCTTCTTTGCAAGGTTGGGTGTATTGAATGCCCGGTTCCGTTAATGAAGGCATAAGAAAAACCATACCTTCATGAAGTTGATCTTTTGGTATTCCCATTACGACACTGAAATTATTTAAATCAACCATTTGTTCTTCTTCATCCCCCCACCACTCTAACTGATCTTCCGCATGCGACTCAGGATGATCGGGGCATAGTTCCGTAGATTTTGCCATTAACACCCTTACAGTGTCGTCGTAATCAGGAGCCCTAAAAATTTCATCAATACATAAACGAAGCATGATAAACTCCCTTTTCTAATATAGGAACGAAATCACATAAGTAGCCGAGGCGGGATTCGAACCCGCACGCCCTTAACGGGCACGGGATTTTAAGTCCCGAGCGTCTGCCAATTCCGCCACTCGGCCCTCTCCACTTTTACCCGATCTAAGAAACATAAAGGTTCCAAAAAGTATTCCAAAAGTACCCAATACTACGGCCACTAGACCCGGTGTTAAAATACTGAAATCTTTGTTAGCACTTCCAATTCCTGCATACCAAGCGCCAAATATCGCTGCACTATGCCCAACCACAAGAGAGAGCGAACCCAACGCAGCACGGGGAGCTTTGACCCCCATTTTGGTCATTAGTTTAATCATTAATTTACATCCGTTGGTACATTTCGTTGTTCCCAATGGTTCTCTAATGCTCCCTCAATGAAAACCAACCAAAGCTCTCGGTCAGAATCCCAAGTTACAAATGATTTAAACATTACAGGACCATTGGGATTGGGGCGGATATCGACCTGCCTCATTACCCCAGCATCACCACCGAATTCAATTTTTAACGAGGCGGCTACCTCTTCGTTTCCATCAATATCTTCTACTATCCCCTCAACCATCCTCGCCACTCTCTCTTTTGTATCCTCCCGTCCTACACACTGGACAGCAGCACGCATCATGGGAGAGAACGAACAAACATAGGGAATATGAAAGCCGTCAGATGTAAGATAGTCGGAAACGAATGCATAGTTTTTCATTTTTTCTTCCTGTGACAATCACAGCGACATGGTGTTTTGTTGCCCGCCTTCTTAGAACACTCTTTTGGAGTTAATCCAGGGGCGGCACAACAACATACCGTTTGCTTTACCTCACCATCTACAATCCGCTTAACTTCCGTCCAATACTCACCAGATTTGCGGAAAGTAGTCATAGTACCGAAGGTGGGATTTGAACCCACACGCCCTTACGGACAATAGATTTTGAATCTATCGCGTCTGCCATTCCGCCACTTCGGCTAATTATTAAGATGCAAATGTTCTTTGCGGTAACGATCCTGCAATTCTTGCCCGCCTCCTAATTTCTCAATGTCCGACAGACCAGTTTTTTCACCTAATGCTTGAATACAAATTGGGCAACATGGAGTATTTTCCTCAGGATCGCGGTTATCAATAATCAACAGACCACAAAATGTCAAAGAGGCATCGGCATCGCCCATGTGAACAAAACCGTTAATTTGTGTTACATCAAATGAGTCTATTTTTTCACTTTGGCTCATTGCTTGTCCCTGGCGCGTTACGACTGATAGGTGTTTGAGCATTTGCCTCCGCAGACTCAGCAAATTCTGCTAGGTCTTTAAACACTTTATTTGCTTCTGTAGACAAATTACTTGCCATTCCTATTACTCTTTCCACCGAATCACGCATTTTCTCTAATTTTACTTCCGGTGTAAGTTTTTCAAGCCACTCTAAGACGGAAGTATTATTATCCCATTTATTAGGAAGATCACCAATTAGATCAACGCCTCTATAATTTATTTTGAATTTACCGCACTGACAGCGGTAGTAATGATAACTCGGCCATCTATTACAAACTCCCCCACGATCTAGGATATCGGTCTTTTTTAGCCCGCTTTTTCCACCTAAACATTCCCATTTATGTTTGTGTCCTAAACCAAACATTTAATCTTCCTTAATCTGGGGTTACTTGTTCGCCGGAAATCTCTTCAATTAGAGATTCGTAATGCATAACGAGGCTTATCCAGGGATCAATTTGCTCTAATAGTTCATCTCTGTTTAGCTTTTGTAGATTGCTTGACAACATCCAATACTCAGGTTTTGTGAGTGGTCTTTCTCTAGCCTTTTTTAGAATTTCTACCTCGGCACGGACTTCTTTCAATCGACTTGATAAAGCATGTTCAAGCAAAAAGCAATCATCAATACCAAACACTAACGTTTTATATCTTGTTTGCTGGTCTTCCCACCATCGTTCGAATTGTTCATCTGACTTGAAATTACATACCTCCACCCGATCAAACATCTCAGTATTGGGAGGCATTTCACCCGCAAAGTCTTCCTCGGCTTTTTCGCCATCTTTCCAGAGGACGGGGATGTTCTTCCAATATGCTACTGTGCGTATCATTTGTCTCCCTTTAATTTTCTACCATGCTTTGCAAGAGTCTCTCTCAATTCAATTAATGTTGAATTGCCAAAATTGGGACAATTTACAAAATCGTCTGCGGTAAAAGAACACAACTCATTAAAACAAAAATTCTTTCTATCGGCTTGCCCATATTTTCCATACATAAGACGAATAAAAGCCTTTTTGGCTCGCAATGGCATTTGGGAATAAAATAATTTAAACTCATCTGTTGGAAGACAATCATCAACTCTCACTTCAACAGTGGCTTTCATCGCCTTTTTTACCGTCGCTTCTAATGCTTCAAATTGTTGCACCCAATCTTCATGTGGATTTTTACAGGTTTCACTTGCTATATGACAAAGCTTATAGACAAAACTCTGCCAGTCTGTTGGGGGTTCTAAGTCTAGAAGTGTGAAACCCTCTAAAGTTTTACATACTCTTTCAGAAAGATCAGACATTTTAAACTCCTTTAAAAGTGCCGAAGGTGGGACTTGAACCCACACGGGATTTCTCCCACATGGCCCTCAACCATGCGCGTCTGCCAATTCCGCCACTTCGGCTATTTTCTATTTTCTTCCCTACGTTGCCTGAAACTTTTACCATCTGGATTGCGAGGGGCATCCAAATCTTTTTGATCTTCTTCTAAACACCATTTAACAAATTTACAAATTATGTCCAACTCTTCTTTTGATGCATCTACATGATCAAATCGCCAATGGTCTAATCTTATAGCCAAGTTCTCTGAACATTCTTCAATTAAATCAGCGGGCTCTATTTTCATTCCTGCCTTTCATCTATTGTTTTAAACTCTTCATGACAAGCAAAACATCTAACTATGTGGGGAATTTGAACCATTTCAAATTGATCCCAACCTTCTGGTAGCTCTTCCCATTCTTCTAGTCCATGAAAATCACGATATGCTTCCTCCCGCCCCTCTTTTGTAAATTCTGCCTTTTGAGGAAGGGCATAATTAGCGGCATCGCAATGTGGGCAATACCAATGATAGGCGGTTTGTAATTCAACTACTTTCATGTTTTTTTACAGGGACAACTTGAACAGCCATCATCTAATGATCTTTCCCAACAGGTAATACTATCACCACAGGTATTGCGATTTCCGCCTCCTATTGTAAATGTGACTATCCTAGATTTGGGTTCTTCTGGAAGTTTTGGTACAAAAACTCCTGCAATACAAGTAGCCAAAAAACTACGTCTTTTCATGATTCGTACCCGTTGTATCTCCCATAGCCCGGTTGGCATTCTGGGTTTCTTTTTGCTCTACGACGCTCAATTCTTCTTTTGCTAACTTTCAGGTGACGATGATACTTCCCGTGGCAGTAACCATCGGCTTGTTCTACGCTAGCTACTTTTCTGTCTTTAGCCATTGATAGTCTCCCATTTACAGTATACCACACATTCAGCTAATGGAAACCAAATCAAATCCGTAAAAGCCATCCACTTGCTCTTTATTGCCGGTATCGTCTTCTATCTCGGCATGTTTGTATTGAGCCTTCAAACAAGCCGCCTCTGCCCTTTCTCGGGTTTTAAATAGAAAAACGGACTGACAACATCCACAGATTGCTTGGCAAGTTACCTTAGTCCAGCCTTTATATTCATTTTTATATTTATCCTCCACTTTATCTAATGTACGTTTAGATTTAGGAGGCGTGGGCTTTTTACGCTCAAATTTCTTCTGTTTTCTCTTTTTCATTTTTCTCAAAATGCCATTTATTTAATTGTTGTCGCAATTCCTCTAACTCTTCTTCTCTGAATGTCATATTACGGAATTCAGTCTTCACCTGATATCCAGCACCACCCGCAGGGTAGCAAATTTCTCTTTTGCACTTTACTAGACACCAACCATCTTCATTGGTAATGATATGGATTTTTCTCATATCGCTTCACCATTTCAATTATAATATTGCCTTTTTCATCGGTGTTTTCACATTCTGGACAAAGTTCAAGACCAGTCCCGCCGATTACGCTTTCTAAATATGCGGTTCTAGAAAACGCCTTCTTACATTCTGGACATTCCGTAGTGACTTCTACTTTTGTTCCCCAAGTCATAATTTTCTTTTTTTTGATGAATCTCTACTTTCTCAACTCTAAATTTCTTTCTATAGCTTTTTCAAGACTAGTTGCCTTAATGGCCCCATAAAACTGTTCTAATTTTGGGGCGAAACAAAAGTAGGTCTTTTCCATCGAAATCTCCTTTTGTTTTATTTAGTGGCACAAGAGGGATTCGAACCCTCATCCACATGTTTTTGAAACATGTCGCTCTGCCAGGGTGATTGGCGTATTGTGCCTCAGTGGCTCAGGTGGGATTCGAACCCACATCCACATAATTTTAAGTTATGTCGCTCTGCCGTTAGTTGGCGTACTGAGCCTTCATCATCCAAATGCCTTTCTAGCATCTGTTTCGTTATTGAACAAACGACAACCCCAATAGGTTAAACTGTTTTCGTCAAACGATGAGTTGTTAGCTAATGCTATTTTACATGCTTCGTTAAAAGTGTCTGCTTCTTGAATGGCATACAAGAAAGCCGTACCACTCTGTCCCGTCGCCCTAAACCCTTCTACCCAAATTTCAAATTTCATTTTAACCTCTTTTTTCAAGTAGCACGGGAGGGATTCGAACCCTCATCCACTAGTTTCTAAAACTAGTCGCTCTGCCAGGGTGATTGGCGTACCGTGCCATATTTACAAGTTGTCACTCAATGATTTTAAATCTTTTATAATTTGCTTATCAATAGGCTCTAAAAGTTTTGAACTAATATCCGCATGCTTAGCACATGATGCACACAAATGCCGAAGACCATTCAAATACTGCCGCGTTGTTACCGCATCTTCATCGCAGGTCGCCCTTGGATTGCTACTATGCCAATGTTCGCATTTCATGATAAAATTAAGTTAATTGTGCGTGGTCCACACCCCTTTCAGGGTTCTGTTACTGCTTCGGGTAGTCAGTGGTTTATTTCTGACCTTGAAGCAACCTATCTTGTGTGGTAGGTCTGCGGGTATCAGTCATTTTTGTTCAACTTGTAAGAGTTACTTACAAGTTGGATTTGTTAGACATTCCCGCCCCCGCTTTATTACGTATGCGGTTGCCACCGTCCAATAGTTCTCCATCTATCGGACCCTTTCGCTGGTTAAGGCGATACCGACACAATCAACTTTGTTTGCAGCTTAGGATCAATACATGCACCCTGACCTTACGCCCGCAAGCGGCCAATTAATTTGACTTACCAGGCAGCACCTTGTTAGTTCCCCTAAGCCCCATCAAGGCTATTCGGTTGCAAACAAGCGGAAGGTGGGGGATTCGAACCCAACCAACCCATTTTCAGGGCGACCGGCTTCCAACCGGCTTCCTAACCATTCGGTTACCTTCCAAATTATAAAGCGGAAGGAGCCGGAGTCGAACCGGCACGGGTCGTTAACCCCTAACAGTTTTCAAAACTGCGGCCACCACCACATTGGCTTGCCCTTCCTAAAAAGCGGAAGCGACTGGAATCGAACCAGCACCGGGTTTGAAACCGGAATTGATTAGCAATCAACCGCAACGAGCCAATATTTGCCTCGCTTCCGTAAGTGCGCCAGAGAGGAATCGAACCTCTACAGCCGAAGGCGTGTGATTTACAGTCACAGGGGCTCACCACCTGCCCAACTGACGCATTTTTAACTCCTAGTGGGCCGGGAGGGATTCGAACCCCCATCGTTTACCCTGTGGGACGTGATTTACAGTCACGTAGCTTCACCATTTGCATACCGACCCTAAGCGGAAGCGGTGGGACTCGAACCCACAACGGGCTTTCGCCGCGCACTTGTTTTCGAGACAAGCTCCTCATCCAGCCGGATCGCTTCCGTAGGCTTTACCAAATTGTCAAAGATCTCTCTGCCGCCTCTTTGAGACAGCCTTTTCTCTCAAGTACAATTCCAATTCTTTCGCATCTTCTGGGGTCATTGAAGCAATCTTATCTCCAAGAGCCCTAATCCAATCATCGGGATTTGTTGTGCCCACTTTCGGTGGTTTCCGAGGCGGCACCAAATCCGGGTTTGTTTTCAATTCTTCTGAAAACTCTTCCAAACCTTCAATGATTTTCTCTGCTATAGTTTTCATAGTGGTACGGGCCGGATTCGAACCGGCGTCTCCTGGGCTTCAACCAAGCGCTATTCCAAACTCAGCTACCGCACCTTTTAGTGCTACGGACTGGATTTGAACCAGTGACACCCAGATTTTCAGTCTAGTGCTCTACCGGGCTGAGCTACCGCAGCATTTTAAGTTTTACATCATATATCCTGAACCATCTCTACCGCCATCTGTACGACAAGGAAGATCTTCTTGACTTCCTTTTGGTGGTTCTGGTCGTTCTCCCATGTTCTCGGGTGGATTTTGACCACCTTTACAAATTTCTGGTTCTGTTATGTGCTTCATTTATGTTACTCCAATAAAAAAAGCCTTTTTCCGGCGTTGCGCCGGAAAAAGGCTTTATCGTTGAATCCTCTTAGCCTTAGGCGCACCGCCACCGATCACTGAGATACAGTGATAAAAACAAAAAACTAAGGCTTGAGGAGAAGATACCCATTTTAAACACTTCCTTTTCGTGATTTCAACCCACGCCATAAAGGCGATTGTTGTGTAATCTATTATAGTCCACTCAGGACAAATTTTCAAGAGTTTTTTTCCAAGAGTTAGCGAGTGGGTGGTGGTGGCTGCTAGGATGGTAAGCATCTTCGAGCGTCCTGACCCACCCGCCGACTCTATGACGCATTTTTCATTCGGCAGGTTCGGTACAATTCCTTTTTTTCTTCAAGCCCCCCGATCTGACTACTTCATTGATCGCCAAAAGAAGGGCTTCTCCCATATTCCTGCCTGTTTCTATGAATTCATCACCATCTTCATTCCAAACTCTAGCTCTCAATGACGTAGAGACCTCATCATGAGGGTATACGCCAACCTCCCAATACCATTTGGTTTCGGGCCACTCATTAGAATGAAGACAATTCGCAGCCAACTCCGCCACACTAGCAGGATCGTGTGCAATTACTACTTCAGATGTCCAAACACCCCCTATTACGGTGGATATGTTTTCCGCTAAGTCTTCTGGCAACAGGTCCATATTCCCATGATACCACACGAAATTACGATGTAAAGCTACTCTCTTAGAGAAAATAGGAGAAATCTATGAGAATCAAAGGCGGCTTCGTACCCAAGATTACGATAAACAATCAATTTGGAGATGCATTTGAGGCTCCTCAAAAAGTTACCTCAGAGGAGAAGATTGAAAAGCTTAAAAAGGCAAAAAGGGTGGAAACCCCTGTTATTGAAGTGCCTATTTCTCCTGTTGGTCCTAAGAATGTTTTATTTCTTTACCCGGCGACTGAAGAAAACAATAGGCTAGATTTATACCTCAATAATTTATTTGACCGCGACAGTGTGGGTGTTGCAAAAACATTTCAAGAAGTTGCGGATCAAATGAGTGCGTATGATGTTTTGCATATTCAATACGATGAAGAGTTGTATAATGATAAAGAGTTAGTGCAGTTAATGGAAGCTCTTAAGGGCAAATATAATATAAACATTTTTATCACTCTCAATACATTAACTAGCGAAAAAACACAATTCTATCAATATTTGTCACGCATTTGCCATGTGGTTGTCAACAACTCTATTCCAGCAAGATTTAATCAGAATATAAACTTCATAGAGCCCGGTTGTGTGGCGGTTGATGTGCCTTTCCAATCTGAAAAAAATGATAAGATTGCCACATTCGGGTTTTCAACTCCTATCAAGAATACAGAATCTTTGGGAATGATCGCTAAAGAACTAGACACGGAGGTTGATGTTTATAGTCCGAACGAATATATGGGCAGCTATTCAGGGGTCAATATAATAAATGAATTTATCCCAATGGATGAACTACTTGAAAAGCTCTCCCAATACCGCCTCTTATTATTTCTCCGTAGAAATTCTTCTTATTTGAGTGCTAGTCACAGTGTTCGTTTGGCTTTAAATTGCAGGGTGCCAATTATCTGTCAGTCTTCACCATACTTCAGTGATTTAGCCCATGTGGTCAAAGTGGCTGATTATGAGGATATTCCTAGAACGATCCACAGTTTATTTTCTGATGAGTCTCAATATCATGAGATGATTGCAAAACAAGAGGATTTTTTAGCCCAACACACTGTAGATGAGGCATTCCAGCAACACTTAGTTTTATACGATAGAGTGTTAAGGTAATATAATAAATACAAGCAAGGAGGTCAAGTATGAATATGATTGGTTGGATTGTAATTATTTTACTGGCGGCTGCTTTCATGTATTGGCAGAGACGCAAAATCCTTCTTTCTTTAATGAATTGGAGCATCTACACCTGGGTCTTACGAAGGGTTATCCCTTACATTAGATTTAGCTTCTACTACACCACCATGAGAGGGTGGAAATACAAAAGAGGGTATGAACTTTTAAAGCCAGGACATATTCTTCTTACTAAAGACAATTCAAAGTTATCCACTTTTTTGATCCCCGGCAGTCTTCCACATGCTGCTCTTTGTGTTGGGAAGATTGAAGATGGGGATGATTATGAAATTGGGGAGATGATAGCCAAGGGTTATACTAAGAGTTTCTTTTTTGATTGCTGCCACGAAGCAGATAGAATTGTAATTTTAGATTGTGTTGATTGGGATGATGAATACAAGCAAAAAGTTATAGAGAAATGCAAAACCTTTGAGGGTTTGCCTTACGATCTACAGTTTGATTTCGGGGTTGCTGCTCTCTATTGTTCTGAACTCGTTTATCAAGCAGACTTTGAGAGGCGATTAGATGTCAATAAGGCTGATTTGATGGGACTCAATGTGCGAGAGTATATTACACCCCAAGGTCTTTTCAACGCCAAAAATGTGGTGGTAGTTTGGGACTCCGATCAGGAAGAAATTGACGATGAAGAATTTAATACAGCATATTTGAGATTTCAATGATACGATATGTGATACCATTCAATAGAGCTAAAAATATAGGTGTTTCTTACAATGAAGCATTTAATGGATTAAACAATGATGATTTTGTTTGTTTTGTTGATGGAGATACCATCTTTTTAGACAGCTATTTTGGAACTAAGATTGAAGATATATTAAAGTACAATGAGAAAAAAGGAATAACAATAAATGCAGCCACATGCATGACCAACAGAGTGTATTGTAAATGGCAAATTTATAATGATGAATGGTCTAATGATAATATGTTAGACCATGACAAATTCACTAAAGAATGTTGGGCAGAACATGGTACAAATGTTGAAGAAATAACCAACGAACATATTACTCAGCCACCGCATGGCAATTATCTAATGAGTGGTGTAATGATTCTGCTGAGAAAATCAACTTGGCTAAAAGTTGGTAAATTTAGAACAAAAGGGATGTTGAGGGTAGATAATAACCTTCATCAAAAATTAATTAACCATAATGAAAAATTATATTTAATGAAGGGGATTTATCTCTATCATAAATACAGATTTGGAAACATCAGTGATAAAGGACACTTGAGAAAAAGGAAAAGAAAAACGGTTATAAACGTGGGCCGAGGAAGGACGGGGACAACAAGTTTAAATAGAGCATTACGTATGCTGGGATATTGTTCGCTTCATGATCCAAATGTAATTAGAGGCATGCCTATCTTGGATGGTATAAATGAAATAGGCAGATTGGGATATAACACTGTGACAGAAAGTGTGCGTTGGACATTAGAAGATATTATAAAAGTAGATGAAGAATATCCTAATATAAAATGGATACTTACCACTAGAAAAAACAAAGATGTTTGGTATTCAAGTTTTTTAAATCGTCATAAACTCAAGCAGGAAAAACTATCGCTTTGTCTTCCTGGGGCTGATCCAAAATTAGAAACGCTCTGGAAGTGTGAATTCTATGATGAATATAATAAAATGGTGGTCTCTCATCTTAAAGATAGAGTATTAGTGCTTGAAGCTGAATTGGACTCAGCTTCTAAATGGAAAAAGCTTTGTGAATTTCTAGGCAAAGATATTCCAAAAGAGGAATACCCCTTCTTAAACCGCTCTTAAAAGATTGTACTTCTTAAAATGCTTACGATCTTCGCCATAGATCGGTTCTGTAGCAATAGCGGTAAGTTGGTTGCCAATATCCGCCTCGTAGAAAGGCTTGTATTTAATCCCTAAAGAACTGAGATAGGAAGTCTGCTTCTCTAATTTCCTCTCATTACTGATCTGACAGATAATGACATGAGGATGTTCAATTTGAGGCGGGATTAAATGGCGAGTGGCTTCAATAGCCGCGTGAGTAGATTGAACAGCTTGCTGCTCAATAGAAAGATCTTTTCGCACAAGGATGTAAACGTAAGGGGTTTTGTTCTACAACATCTCTCTCTCCTTAAAAGTAAGTAAATTCAACAAACACTTTCGTTAATTTGGCTTTTCTAGCCGCACAGAGACGGTGACAGCCATCTCTTACTCTCATTGCATCTGGATGTACGTCAATTATTATAGGATGTTTTTTATCATAGCCCGTTGTTTGGAAGGCTGCTATCAACTTCTTATAACTATTTTCTCGTCTTACCGATACTTTGAGGTCTTTTAAACTAGAAACCGTTACCCATTTTCTTTCACGCTTCTTTATTGGATGATTAACTAGGTATTCTAGTATTATCTTGACTTCTCTAGCTCTTTGTTTTGATCTCATTTAACCTGAAAAATACTTGCCTAATAAATCTTCAAATGGTCTCCCTCGCTTCTTTATTGTTGATCTCATACTCTTAAACCTTTGAGAGAATCCATTTGTATCTAGTGATTCCCATTCTTTTATAGTTTTGAACACTCCTTCTGTTGCATATCTCAAAGGTCCATACCAAAATTCTGTTGCCCAAAATGTTGAAATCAATTCGTCAAGAGTTGTATTTCTTGGATGTATTACGTGGCGTTTTGTATCTACACATACAATCATTCCTAAACTGTTTAGTGGAGATGGATAAACTATTGTTTGTTTTGTCACTGGGGAGACTAATGACATAGCATGAACAAGAACTTTGCCACCACTATATTTTTTACTTCCAAAAATAAGATAAGGTAAAGGAAGATTTACATAGTTTGATCCCTTTATCCTTAATCCCCTTTTGAGTCCTCGCACTTTAATTGTTCGCCTACAAGGGGGATACAATCTAAACGTAGGAGCTATTTTTTCGTAATTAGGCTCTCCCCATTCAATGTTAATTCTACTTGCAAGAGGTTTTGTGTACCACATATCATCTCCGTACAATTTTGTTTTGCGCATAAAGCAAGCCCCACCATGCGGGGACAACGGTGAGGCTTGCGGTCGCCGTTCAAGCTAATATGGGTAGACTGGGTATATCTCGCGGTGGTATGCGCACGGCGGCACAACGGGCACAACAGGTCGTGGCGGGCAAATGAATGCTCTGAGCCTGGGGCAC
>JGI10211J34971_10000147_pt1 | contig 54276 bp, 58 predicted proteins | sample Etolagsediment_FD_34971 | JGI IMG/M metagenome (IMG submission 34971) | reverse complement strand
AAGCCTTCCACGGCAATGACACAATCACTACTGTGTTCTTAAATGCTGATACATCAGGTAATGATGCCACAGACAATATTCAAATATTTGTTGAAGATGATGAAATTAGAATGCGTCCATATGACTTTGGAACAGATGCCATTGAAAGATTGAGAGTTGCACAACCAGAATCAATGCTTGACGCTGACTTTGAGTATGGATTACAGCCTACCAAGTGGCAAGCGATTGCTACACAAAGAGGTTATCCATCAATCTACGAAGTACCAGGCACAGATTTTGATATCGATTCTGTTACATCAGATGCTTCAGCAGGCACACAAGGTATTGGTTCATCCTTAATCACTGTGAACACTATTGGTCCACATGGTTTTGAAGCAGGGCAACCATTCACAATCACAGGTTTTGATAATTCTATTCAAGGAGCCAGCAGAGCGGCAGGTTCATTTGTGGTCAACACAGTGCCAGACATTAGATCATTCACATATTACGCCAAAGCAAAAGTTGGTCAGGTTAATCCTACTACTATTTCTACCACATTCACTCAATTGAGAGAAGGAGATTTTTACACAGGGGCGGCGATTGGATTCCCATCATTCAGTGTGGCTTCCAATGGTTCGTCAGGAAGTTTCGTAACCAGTCTTGGTGTGTTGTCAGGAGCAACAATTATTCCATACACAGGTGTTCAGCCAGAACTTGGTGCTCCATTGTCAGGCACGGGCATTCAACAAGGAACACAAATCACAGCAGTTAACGGTTCAGGTGGAGCGTTGGCTTCTCCAACAGTGACAGGTGACTACTCAGCAGGCACAACAGAAATTACTGTGGCAGATTCAGCAGGCATTATTCAAAACTCTGTGATTGACAGAGGGGATGGTTTTGCTGTTACAATTATCAATGTGGCAGGAAATCAACTCACATTGAGTGCACCTTTAAATCAAGATTTAATTGGAGATCAAACTTTTTATACAAATGTTGCTGGAATAAATGTACAACCACAAGGACAATTGGCAAGATTTGATGTGTTCAGAGTTGGAGGAGCATATTCTGTTTCTTTAGTAACAAACGGACAGGTAGGCACAGGACAAGATTATGAAATAGGTGATGCTATCATCGTTTCAGGTGAGGATTTAGGCGGAGCAACGCCAGCCAACGATGCCACAATTACTGTAGAATCAGTTGACACAGGTGGAGAAATTACATCTGCTTCAATATCAGGTGTAGCATTCACAGGTACAGGCACAGCATCAGCAGTTACACCAATATTTGAAGGTGGTGTAGGTTTAGGTGCTCAAGTAAATGTAACAAAAAATAACCAAACATATTCAGTTGCTTTGAATGATCCTGAATACACCAATGTTTCAGTAGGTACTTTTCCAGGTGCTCAAGGANTAGGAGCAATTTTTGATNTCACAGTTGATGCAGGTGTTTATTCAGTAAGCATAGACACAGCAGGATCGGGATATATTCAAAATGATGTGATTCAAATTAATGGTTCTACGTTTGGCGGCAACAATGACAATAACTTAAACATTAGAATTACAGGTGTAGGCGGCTCAGGAGAAATTCAAACTATTTCAGCGGCAGGCACAGCACCTGATCAACAAATAGCCTATACAGCCCCGGTATACACAACTGCCAGTGCAGGCGGTGTAACAGCAGTCTTCAATGTCACGAGAACTGGCACAACTTATTCAGCGGCTGTGACAAACATAGGAACTGGTTACAGTCAAACTGACACATTAACTTTTGCTGGAACACAATTAGGAGGAACATCTCCTGCTAATGATATGACATTGACTGTTGATTCTGTTGACGGCAACGGTGGAATTTTAACATTCAGTGTTGCTGGTACTTCTGTTAACACAGGCGACTATCCAAATTTAAGTTCAGGAACAAATTTAGTAGGTCAAAATGCTACATTTGACGTAACAATATCTGGCACATCTTACACTGTTACCTTAAACAATGCGGGTGATGATTATGGAGTAGGACAACAACTGGTCATACTAGGATCTAGTCTAGGTGGAATCGATGGCACAAATGATTTAACTATCACTGTGAGTACAATTACAGGCTCAGGAGCAGGAATAATTGCTACATTTACATCTTCAGGCACAGCGGCATTGAGTGGTACTTCAGGATATGCTGTGGGCGATCAATTTTTTGTACAAGGAACAGACTTGGGCGGATCAACACCTACCAACGATGCTTATATTAGTGTATCAAGTGTTAATGTTGAAGGAGGAATCACAGGCTTGACAGTTTCAGGAACTGGAACAGATGCTAATATAGATTATGTAGGAGTTGCTTACACAACATCAAACACAGGTACAGGTGCTGTGATAGATATCAACAGAACTGGAACAACATACTCAGCAACATTCACTAATACTGGAGCAAATTTTGCTCAAGCAGACACAATCACAGTGGCAGGCACAGAAGTTGGTGGATTATCTCCTACAAATGATGTTACAATCACAGTTGATTCTGTAACAGGCGGCGCTGTAAACACATATTCAGTATCTGGCACAGCAGTGAACACACAAACTTATACAAATGTTAATAAATCTAACAGACTAGGAAATGGATTAACTGTTGATGTTACACTTAACGCAGGATCATACACGCTGGCTATCAACAACAGTGGTTCAAATTATAATATCAATCAGTCATTTAAGATTTTAGGTACCAATGTGTTTGGATCAACACCTACAAACGATTTAACTTTCACTATCACAGGAATAGATGCTGTGACAACAGGCAGTGTAACTGCGGTATCAGCCGCAACTGGCACAGCCAATACAGGAACAGGTAATGCACTTAATGTTTCTGGTTCGAATAGAACGCCAATTGGTGTTGGTGCTCAATTCAGCATCACAAGAACTAATGACACAGATTCTTCAACAGCATACACAGAATGTACAGTTGTTCAAGAAGGTACAAACTATGCTGTGGGAGACAAATTAAAAATTTCAGGCACAGCATTGGGTGGACAAACACCTGCTAATGATATTATTGTAAGAGTACAAGCAGTCACTTCATTTGGTGGTGTTACACAGAACACACACGATGGTGTTGCTGTTGGAGGAACCGGATTACAAGTTTATTCATCTGTAACCGTGTCAGATCCAACAAGTTCTTCAATATCCCAAGGAGCCACAATCAGTTATTCAGCATTGGCAACTATGCAGGTAGATTTTACAACTCCGCATGGTTTAGTTCCAGGAAATGCTTTTCTTGTTGTGATACAATCAGACGATGGCATAAACAATCATATATTGGCTTCAGGACCGTTTTTAGCAACTTCGATTCCGTCACCAACATCATTGACCTATCAAGTTAGATCACCTGGTGCTATCAATGACGCAGGTTGGCAAGGTTCTGTATATGGCAGACCAGATTCATTCTTTGTACATAGACCATTTGATGGTGGTGTACAATTAGGTACAGGCGGACCGGCGCACGGTGCACAGGCAATTCGTCAAAGTAAAAAATACATCAGATATCAATCAGGTAAAGGTTGTATGTACACCACAGGTGCTCTATTTGCTCCATCATATGACATATTAAACATCACAGCAGATGGAACATCATCAGGTTCTACAATCACTGTGACCACAGACGATGTGGATCACAATTTACAGGTTGGTGCTGTGATTAGATTGGTTGGTATTGCCACATCAGGGTATGACGGTGAATACACAATCACATCAATCATCAATGAAAGATCATTCACTGTGATTGCTCAAATCACATTGGGCGGCACAACACCTGAATTTACTGATCAACCACAAGTTTCACTGTACAAATGGAATGGTGCTACTGTGAGATCAGGTATATTTGATGATCAAAACGGAATTTTCTGGGAATACGATGGACAAAACACAAACGCTGTACAAAGAACTGCCACAAGACAATTGGCAGGCACAGTCACAGTGACTCCAAACTCTAACACATTGACAGGTGTTGGTACAAGATTTAGAGAGCAAATTAAAGCAGGTGATAGAGTGGTAATCAGAGGTATGACTCACGTGATATCTAATGTGGATGACAACACAACTGCTTATATCACTCCAGATTACAGAGGTGTTAATACTTCTGCTGGTGTTAAAATGTGTGCTGTGGTTGATAAAAAAGCAAAACAATCAGAATTTAATAGAGATGTATTAGACGGTACAGGTCCAAGTGGGTATAATTGGGACGTGTCCAAGATGCAGATGATCGGAATTCAGTTCTCATGGTATGGGGCTGGATTTATTGACTGGATGTGCAGAGGACAAAAAGGTGATTTTATCTTTGTTCACAGAATGAGAAACTCAAACGTTAACACAGAAGCATTTATGAGAACAGGTAACCAACCTGTGCGTTACGAAGTGACCAACGAAGGTCCTAATGGTAGACTGTTTGAAAACATTGACGCTACCCAAACCACAATCACACTATATGATGCTTCATTCTTTCCTACAACAGGTGGTACTGTGTACATTGACAATGAGATTATCACATTCACAGGTATCACAAATGACACATTGACAGGTTGTACACGTGGTGCTCAATTAACCAACTTTGCGGCAGGTGCCACAAGAAACTATTCAGCGGGTGCGGCGGCTCCACACTTTAGAAACACAGGAGTTGTGCTGGTATCCAACACAGCGTCTCCAATCATTTCACACTGGGGATCAGCGTATCTAACAGATGGTAACTTTGATGAAGACCGAGGATACCTATTCAGTTACTCAGGTACTGGACTAAACCTATCCACAATTAGACAAACTGTGTTCCTAATGAGATTGGCTCCGTCAGTATCCAATGCCTTAACAGGTGACTTGGGAGACAGAGACTTGTTGAACAGAGCCCAATTGCTACTGGATGGTATTGAAATTACCACAGAACCAGTTGCGGCAGGACAAACACAAGGTCAGTTGGTAATTCAAGGAATTATCAATCCGCAGAACTATCCGATTGATCCAGCAGATATAGGTTGGACAGGACTACAAACAACTGCTCAAGGTGGTCAGCCAAGTTTTGCCCAGATTGCTCCGGGTGGATCTGTTAACTGGAACGGTGGTGCTTCAACCACAACTGCCACAGCAGACACTCAAGCATTAATGACATCAACATCCAATCACTGGTTCAACTTGGGTGGTAACAGAAACTATGCTTACTTCTTGGAAGCAGATTGGGAAGGCAAAGGACACGTGGTAGGTATGAACGTGACTTCAGGTCAATTCCCTAACAACACAGTGGTCACACAGATTCAAGACCAAGGTTCGTATTACTTTGTAAGATTTAACAACAGACACACAGGTATATCAGCAGGACAAGCCGTTAACTTCTCATACGGTGGTGACTTCTCAGGCACCAACTACTTGTTCTTTGATCCTGCGACATGGGAAGCCTCAGCGGCAACCAGCGGAACTGAAGTGGATACAGATACAAATACTGAATTCCCACCAGGTACAACTGTACAACAAGTGTTTGCGAAAACTGTGTTTGGGTCAACAGAATACTACAGAGTTGAATTTAACCAAACATTCTCAGGAACTATTTCCGCTGGCTCGAGCATATCATTTAAATTTGGTCAACCACCTTATGCACAACCAGGTGAAACTATTTTCTCTTTCGTTGCCCAACCAGGAGAAAGAGCAACACTTGGATTAGATAAAATTAAAGCATTAACCAATACCACTTTGGGTGGTAGAGGTACGTTCCCTAATGGTCCAGACGTGCTGGCAATCAATGTATTCAGAACAGCAGGTTCAGGTGATGTGTCTGCTACGGTAACATTGAGATGGTCAGAAGCACAGGCTTAATGGATCAATTGATCAAATATATCTGCGAGCAGTGTGGCTGTGAACAACACTGTAAATCTTCATGCACAGAATGTCAGGATTGTCCAGATTGTCGTTGCGAGCAGTGTGTGAAAAAATCTAAGTAGTTTTATTTTCTAATTTTTGAGAATCACCAGGAATAATTCTGTAATTGTCTTCTGGATCGTCAGCAGTGCTAACTTCTGTGATACTGCCATGTTCACTTAACAGTTGAACTTGATGTGGCATCAAAGGTAAATTTCTCCAAGTTTCGCCTTCTTTCAATTCTTTGGTGTACAGTGTGGCAGTTTTTGTGTCAATATAACTCAGTAAGAATTTTCCTTCGTTCACAAACCAAGATTCATCTTTGGTCTTGTGAAAGTGCATGGAAAATTTGGCACCACGTTTTGTGAATACCATGATTTTGCCACAGTATTTGTCGTTGGAAGCCCATATCAGTTCATATCCCCAACCTTTATCTACTTTACCTTCTTTATTGATCATTTAGATATTGCTCAACTGTTTTAAATTGTATTGTAACATTTTTATTTAATTGTGTCAAATCTGCACAGGTGTAAGACTGATATTGTCCTTTGAGTGCCGTGGGCATTGGTATTGTTTCTATTTTGGCATCATATTTTTTGGCTACGGATTCTGCCACAGATTGAAATGATGTTGCTGTGCCTGTGCCCACATTGAATATGCCGCTCACATCCTGCTGTAACATTTGACAGTGTACATTGCACACATCATCCACGCACACAAAATCTCTTAGATATTGATCACTGTTTTCAAAAATTTTAATTATTCCTGTTTCTTTGGCTTGTTGTGTAAATTTTGTGACAGGAGATGCTTGATCGCCTTTGTGTTCTTCATGAGCACCATACACATTGAAATATCTAAAACCTTGAACTAATATTTTAAAATCTCCCAAGGCTTGATTTATAAATCTATCAAAGAGATATTTGCTCCAAGCATAAGGTGATTGAGGATACACCGGTCCAGATTCAACAAAACTATTGGTGTTACCATATACACTGGCTGAACTGGCATATTGAAAGTTTGTGCCCATGGTGTCGCACATCTGCAACAGTTTTAAACTGTATTCATAGTTTTGATCCATGATTAATTCCACATCTCTTTCTGTGGTTGAACTGATGGCTCCTAGATGTACGACCCAATCATACTGGCTGGGATCAGGAAATCTATTAGGAGCATACTCGAAGCATTCAACTTCGTGCTTCATGTCCATAAGGTGACTGACTAAATTTTGTCCTATAAAACCTGCGGCTCCTGTTACACATATTCTCATAACCACGACTCCACTATTTTTTTAGAATGTTCAGGCCATATACTTTTTATGAATGTATTTTTATTATCAGTCAAAAAATTAATATTAATATTGATTCTCGATTGTTGATCAGTACAAGTTGATCCTGAATGTTTCATATTACTAGGAAATACCACCATGCTATTGGCTTTGCTTTGTATTTTCATTCCATCTTCAAATTGAGTATAACCATTATTTGTGTTTACATAATATATTGCTGTCCAACTTAAAGGCACTGTGGTATCAGTATGAAAACCATGTACGATATGTTTTTCGTTCATTGGAATATTGTTTGCTTTTACTCTAATAAACGAATAAGGTTGAAGAACTTCAAAGATAGGAAACAGCATTTGCCAATTTTCTTGTGATGTGACCACTGAAGAATTTTGATGGAAAAAGTGTACAAATTGGGCTTGATATTTTTTATCTGTTAAACTGTCTTTTTCAGCAACAATACTATTGCTGTAAAACCACGCAAATCTATCAGAAGTTAAATAATCATGCATAGCAGTAAAAGACTGTTTGTCAATTACATCAGTACAAATCAATTTATTTTGTTCAATTTTAGTCTGCATTTTTAACTTTTTCTAAAATACTTGTTGTCGAAAAACCTTCTACTGTGGGAAATATTTTAACTTTTGCCAATTCATTTCCCACTGTTGTATCCACAGTGTAATCGCCACCTTTCACTATGATATCGGGTGTGTATTTTTTAATAGATTCTAATGGTGTATCTTCATCGAACACTACCACTCTGTCAACCCAAGGCAACTGTCTCAATTGTTGCTCTCTAATCAGAGCATTGTTGAATGGTCTGTTGCTACCCTTTAATCTTTTCACACTTTCATCAGAATTGATTCCCACAATCAATCTATCTCCTTGTGCTTTGGCAAATTTTAACAGTTCTAAATGTCCTTGATGCAGGATATCAAATACTCCATTTGTCCAAACCACAGTGTCCTCAACATCACTTCTTTTAACCACGGTGACTCCTCTGTGTTGAATCACTCTGCTGGCTCCTTTCAGTGCTAATTCACAAGCATCTATCATGGAGTAACCCATTTCGTGATAGTGTACAATTATTGCCAACACTGTGTCTCCAGCACCACTAACATCTGCCAATTCAACAGCATCACCAGTGATATGTTTGTACACACAATCACCAATCACGTGTATTCCGTTGGCTCCATCAGTCACAATTAACCATTCCCAATGATTGTGTACCCTTTTTATTTCTGCATCTGTAGGATTAAATTCACCAAACCAAGATTTGTATTCTTTCATGTTGGGTTTCACAAGATAAACACCATGATATGTGTTAGGTTTCTGCTTTGGATCAACATAGATACGTTTAACTTTGTCTTCTATTTGACGCACAAGATTCTCTTTGACAACTCCTTTAGCATAATCACTGATGATGACCACATCATCTTGTTTTAAATTTTTTATCAGATTGTTTTGTGGTTCTTCTCCTGTGTAGTACTGTTCTTTGTCCAATCTCAACAAGTGTTGTCCATCAGGACCAATCATTCTTGTTTTGGTAGTGGTTGTTTCAGCATCCAGGCACAGATACGTCTTTATGTTATTGTGCAGTAAAATCTCTTGGATTTTGTGACCAGGGGCATCGTTGCCCACCGATCCATAAAGATGCGTGTCTGCGCCGAGATTTGATAGGTTTAAAGCGAGGTTTCCAGCACCTCCTACGTTGTGATTGCGTGTATGTTCCTTCAATACTAAAGCACTGGCTTCAGGAGATACCTTGGTATCACTACCCTGTATCCATACATCCAGCATCACATCACCAATTATTTTCATTTGATCAATTTAAGCATTTTGAACACTGTGTCCAACTTGATTTGGTTGGTTTTGTTTTGAAAAGTTTTTCTTAATCCTTGGTGTAATGGTTTGGGCCAATTGCCGAATGTTACCCAAGCATATCCATCGTGTTCTGTGTTTAATGTTGGAATGAATTCTTTTTCTACCACACAAAGATAAGTGTGATACAGGAAGTTTTCATCATTGCTGATGAATGTTTCCATAGGAATAGTTTTTTTAATTTTTTGTTCACCAATTTCTTCTTTGATTTCTCGTTGAAGACCTTCCCACAAATTTTCGTCCGTTGTGGTTGTTCCTCCAACTAATCCCCACACATGGTTCTGTTTGCTTTGTGTTCTGTGTAATAACAAGAATCGTTTGGTATCCAAGGTGTAGAAGAGTGCTCCACACCCTACAATTTTACTGCTCATGCTAATAATTATGTGACTAAGAGATCTTCCAGGTTCCTTTTCGATATTCACCTTCGAACGACAATAACCATTCTGTACCGTTCCACTTATACTGTACACCTGTGTTTAGATTGGTAATGTGCGTTAATTCTTTAGTGGTGCTGGCATCAAAAATTACTTGCCAATTTGTACCATTCCACTCCACAATATCATTGGCACCTGCTACCAAATCAATATTGCTGTCACCTTTCCATGCGCCTGCGCCATCTACATTGTCTGTAGAGCCAATGCCTTTTAGTAACAATAATCTTTTGCCAATTTGTTTGACATCTTTAGGATTAAATTTTGTAGGGTCCACAATGAAATCTACAGAACCGCTTGTTTTTGCAGGACCAACAATTACTGTGTCAGTTGGTATTGTGTCTTCGTCCCAATCAATTAATAACTGATAAGGATTGCTTTCGTTGATTGCCACAGTGCCAACCACTTGGGCATCTATACCTTCTCTATTCAAATATATTTTGCTCAATCCGTTTTTAAAATTAGGAATTGTGTCAACGTTGCCATTCCAAACCAAACCGCCAATTGCTCCTTTGTGTATAATTTGTGCCACACTGCCCAATACATAGATGTCATAATTAATACCAGTTGTGCCCAACACAGCATCTGTGTCTTTTCTAACAGCCCTGCTGTTGTCATCTAACTTAATACTGTTTTCGTAACCATCTTGATATGCTTTTAACTCAGGCATAGTTTGACTGAGATCAATATTGCCAGTTTGTTCATTGAATATACTTGTAATAATGTGTGTGATTACTCCTAATTTTTTCACTTTGGTTGGCGGCGAAATGTATATAGGTGTTGAAAATCCTAGCGTAGCAACATCGACTTCAGTTTCTGTTCCTAATGGAATAGTTCTTGACGAAAAATTAATGTTGGTAAGTTCTACTACACTTAAACTGGTCCAATCCACATAGTTGTCTGTGGTTTGAATTTCTAATGATGGATTGAACAACATCATAATTTGCTCCATGATCTGTAATTTTTGTTCTGTGTTAGATGTCCATATGTCTGCATTCAATGTCAATGTGTAAGGAGTCGGCATTAAACGCTCCACAGTAACATTTTTACCTTGGGTATTTAAATATTCGTTGTTATTGGCATCATATGCTCTTTCTCTCACATGAATCTTACTTACAAAACTTGAATCAGATAATCTTGTTCTATCCATTTCTAAGCCTGTAACATAAATGCCCATTCGTGGTACAGACGGTAATTTGTTTTCTGAATTGTCTCTTATGATATGACTCACCTGTCTTGAAATATCTCCATACATTACTGGAATAGTTTTCAATGCTCCATCACCGTCTTTGTATGAAAAACTACTCATCAATCTTATAACTTGAGTAATATACCTTCTTATTTGTCCGTCGTAAAAAAACTGCATTAATTATCCGCCTTTGGTTTGAGTGCTTGTGATAAACTCTGACGTTCTTCCACAGTTTCTCCAGCAATGGTTGATGTTTTTGTGTTATTAATAAATGTTCCTTTAAGATTGCTTCTTGTATCTGTATTTGTAAGTGTCATACGCACATTGTCTTCCATCTTAACCCATCTTCCGCCATCATATCTAAACAATCTATTTGGTAAAAAATCTGTTCTTAAAAAATAACTACCTTTGTCTGATTGAGCAGGGAATGAAATACCGAATCCAAACAGCTCACCATTTGGTGGCACACCGTCACCTAAAAGGTATCCATCATAACCTTCTTTGGTAGGTGTTTGATTAACTCTGTCTGTGAGAGTGTTCGCAGTTGAAGTGTCTAATGTGGATATATCTGTTGTAACTAATTCAGGTTTACCTTGATCATCCACTTGTAGTGTGTAAAAGTGTGCGATGTCGTAGCCTGACTTGGGTGAATCTGCTTCTGCCTGAGCAATAACGGCATTGTTGATCTGCATTTCTTGTTCATAAGTTGAAAGCACATCTCTCAATGTTTTGCCATCACCTGCTCCAGCATCTTTGTTTAATATTTCTTTGAATTCTTGTGAGTCGTAGATCTGTTTTAATTTAACTCTGTACAGATGTGGATACCAAGTTTGAGAAAATCCTTCCGCCGCTCTGTTTACATCTTCTACCACATAAAATCTTTTCAACGCCACATTGAAATCATTCAATGCGTACTCGTCTTTTAGATGAGGCAATTCAAACACATCACCCGGCATCACTTTTCTGCCCAAAGTTTTCACACTGGTTGTGATTGGGATGGTCATGAATAATGTGTCATTTTGTAAAAACAGTCCAAATTGACTCATATCGAAGTCAATATCCTGCACGTTGTAAATGCCTCTTATGCTGTAAATGTCTGGACTATATTTTCTATCTCTATTTTCTAAGAACAGCATGTCTTGAATATTGGTTTCTTTGACAGCATCATATCTAGGCTGTGCGGCAGTGGCTTCTGCTTCATCAGGATTGCGTGGTCCTAGATATTTGTGTACAAACACATCGGTACCGCCCACAGTGAACATTTCGACCACTGTTTTGTCTAAAAATGTGTAATCGTTCCCCTTTTCTGGTTTGTAAAGACTTAATCTTGGCATAGACATATATTTATCGGACGATAAATATGTATAAGGAAAACTGTATGAGCGATTTGACCACACAAAAACAAGAGATTTTCGACTATGTTTACACCAGCCTAGGCGGTGGTATGGTAGACGTAGAACTGGATCCGGCACACTACGAAACAGCACTTCAAGATGCTTTGGATAGATTTAGACAGAGATCTGACAATTCTGTGGAAGAAAGTTATATGTTCCTGCCATTGGTACAGGATCAAAATGATTATATTTTGCCAAACGAAGTGATCGAAGTGAGACAAATTTTTAGAAGATCAATTGGATCACGTTCTGGTGGTGGAGATGGCGGTACAATTTTCGAACCATTCAATCTGGCATATACCAACACTTATCTATTAGCATCATCCAACATGGGTGGAGTTGCCACGTACAATATGTTTGCTCAATATCAAGAACTGGTAGGTCGTATGTTTGGTTCATTTATAGAATTCAAATGGAATCCAACCACTCACAAATTGACCATTCTTCAAAGACCAAGAACAGGTGAAGAAGTTCTTTTAGAGTGTTACAATTACAGACCAGATTCAGAATTATTAAAAGATTATTTGGCAAAAAAATGGTTAAAAGATTACACTCTGGCAAAATGCAAGTTTATGCTGGGTGAAGCCAGAAGCAAATTCAACACCATAGCAGGCCCACAAGGAGGATCATCATTGAATGGTGATGCTCTCAAAACCGAAGCCGCTACCGAAATGGAAAGACTGGAAGCCGAAGTCAAAACTCAGACAGGTGGTGGAGTTGGATATTCTTTCACAATTGGTTAATAAATCATTGACATAATATAAATTTTGTTGTATTATTTTTAATATGCAACAAAGAACCATTCCCTTATTTTCTGTTCCTCTATTCAAAACCAATATAGCAAGTTTAGATCCAATAGAAAAAACATGGATTAAAAACTTAGATTTCCCTCCACAAAGTGTTGGATTGTATGAATCTGATAATGAAGATGCTATTAATAAAGGTATGAAAGTTTTAGATCAGCCTCAATTAAAAAATTTAAGACAACAAATACTGAAAGCAGTAAATCATTTTACCAGTGAAATTTTAGACGTGGAACAAAAATTCGAACTGACAACAAGTTGGGTCAACAAGTATGGAAAAGCAGATCTAAATCATCAGCATTCACATCCTAATTCTATGATAAGCGGAGTGTATTATATTGAAAGTGATGAATCTTCAGCACCCATAGTTTTTAACAAACCGTATTTTTATACAAATCTATTTCACGAAACAATCAAACCAACTTTTAAAAACAAAAACAACAATCAATTCAATCTTGATTATTATGGCTTGAAACCTGTGACTGGTGATTTGCTTATATTTCCATCATGGTTAGAACATACAGTACCTCCCCAAGAAGTGGACAAAGAGAGATGGAGTTTAGCATTTAACTGCTTCGTGACAGGAAAATTAGGAACAGGAACAAAACAATTACAATTATGATTATAGGAATATGCGGACTGATAGGTTCCGGTAAAGATACCATTGCTGACTTTTTAGTAAAAGAACACAATTTTCAAAAATTATCTTTTGCCGACAAACTTAAGGACAGTGTGGCCGAAATGTTTGATTGGGATCGACAGTTGCTGGATGGCAAAACTGACATGAGCAGAACCTGGAGGGAACAACCTGACGAATTCTGGAGCAAAGAAATGGGCCGAACCATCACTCCAAGATATGTGCTACAAGTGTTCGGTACAGAATGCATGAGAGACGGATTTTATGATGGTGTGTGGGTAAGTTTAACAAAAAAGAAAATATTAGACAACCCTCAAATCAATTGGGTTATTCCAGATGTGCGTTTTGAAAACGAAGCAGATATGATAAAAGAAATCAAAGGCGAAGTATGGTGGGTAAAAAGAGGACAACTGCCTGTTTGGTTTAGAATGTATCAAGACATAGGACAAAAACCCAAAGATGTGCATCCATCAGAATGGGCATGGGCCAACACTGATTTCAACGCAGAATTCACCAACAATGGCACAATTTCAGAACTTAAAAATCAGGTACAAGATCGCCTTGTTGCCAACGGATTCCTTCAAGGTGCAAAGATCTTTGGCAATTAGCACACACCGTTTTAAGATTATTGAATTTACAATTATTTAAATCACCATCCACGTGAAACACGTTAAAGTGTTGTTTGAACTTGCTGGTGTGACCACACTTGTCACATTTGTCCTTTGCTCTATAACCAGCCACGTACCATTTGGGCTGATATCCACTGGGACCACCATATCGCAAACACTGTTCACACTGTCGTCTATAATAGGTTTTGCCTGCCTTTTTATAGTTTACAGCAGAAGGTCTTTCGTTACATTTGGTACATAATGGTCTCATACGACTGTATTTACCTGCCCTTTTCTGTCCCTTTTCTTTGGTGTGTAATACAGCACGATTTGAGCAATCGTCATAAATACATACAATAATAAAGTTTTACACTTTAATAGGAGATAGAAAAAATGGCATTAGTTTCACCAGGAGTACAGGTTAGTGTAATAGACGAAAGTTTCTACACACCAGCAGAACCGGGCACAGTCCCAATGATATTTGTTGCTTCGGCACAAGACAAAACAAACAGTTCAGGAACAGGAACAGCACAAGGTACCACAGCCGCAAACGCCGGCAAAGCGTACTTGATGACTTCCCAAAGAGAATTAGCAGAAACATTTGGTGATCCAATTTTCAAAACAGACGCAAACAATAATCCTATTCATGGTGGTGAAACAAACGAATACGGATTACAAGCGGCTTATTCATATTTAGGTGTTGCCAACAGAGCATACGTTGTAAGAGCAGATGTTGACTTAGGTCAATTGGAAGCAACAGCAACAGCACCAGCGGCTGATCCAGCATCAGGCACATACTGGTTAGACACATCAAACACAAAATTTGGAATTCAAGAATGGAATGGTGCTTCAGCATCTACAACTGGTGGACAATCATTCACAAACAAAATTCCATTAGCAATTACAGACACAACTCAATTGAAAAACTACAATTCAGTGACTAACGATCATGATGGTCCAAAAGAATCTGTTGGACAAGCAGGTGATTATGCTGTGGTAACTACAGATGATTCCAATGAAATGTTTTACAAAAAATATGATGGTTCATGGGTAGGTGTAGGCACAGCGGCTTGGGTGGCTTCAAATCCAACTGTGTCAGGATCTACAGCAACAACAGGTTACACAGGAGTAATTGGTTCAGGCACAACATTCAACATTATCATTAATGGTGGTACAAATCAAATCACAACATCAGGCACAACGGTTGCTGATGTGGCTTCGGATATTACAGGAGCGGGAGTTTCAGGTTTATCAGCAAGAGCAGTTGGTGGTTTATTATCGATCTATTACGATGGTTCAGCAGATGCTGACATTCAAATCACTGATGGAACATTGGACACAGCAATCGCATTAGGTATTGCTACAGGCACTTACTATGTGCCAGCATTACAAGTGTCAGCACACACTTCAGTTCCAGAATTTAAATCAACAGACACAACCCCAAGACCAACAGGTTCTTTATGGGTTAAAACAACAACACCTAATTCAGGTGCTAGTTGGTCAGTGAAAAAATTCAACGGCACAACAAAACTATGGGAAGAAATTTCAGCACCAATCTACGCAAGTAATGAGTCTGCTCTATACAACTTAGACAGAACAGGTGGTGGTACAAATCTTGCTGTAGGCGATTTATACATTGATTGGAATCAATCATCTGGTGCTACTTTAACACAAACAATTATGAGAAGAGAATCAACTGGTTCTACTTCAATCACTAGTTCAGTGATTGCTACGCAGGTTTCAGCAGGTGCGGCTTCGTTCACTATTGCTGAATCAATTGTTGGTCAAGCGGCATTAAATGCTCCTATCACTGTAAGTGTTTCACCAACAGGTGCGGCAACTGATGCTGATTTAATAGCAGGTGCTATTAATGGTTCAGGTTTCACAAACATCAAAGCCAGTGTAGATTCAACTAATAGAATTGTAATTGAACACACAGCAGGCGGAGACTTTGTTATTGTGGACACAAACAGCATTTTAAATGATGCTGGTTTTGGTGCTTACAACTACACTAACAAATCAGGAACTCCAAATTTATACGCAGATGGTTCAAACCTAAGAGCAAGTAACTGGAAAATTTTAACATACACAGCCAGCGACACAGCAGTGACAACTACTGCGGCAGATGGTCAATTATGGTACTCATCAGTTATCGACGAAGTTGATATCATGGTATTAAAAAGCATAAATGGTGTACCAACATGGAAAGGTTACTCAGCAGTAACAGATTCTGATCCAGCAGGTCCAACAGTATCAGCAACTGCTCCAACTGTTCAATCAGATGGCACAGCACTTGTAGAAGGTGACTTATGGATTTCAACAGCAGATTTAGAAAACTATCCAACCATTTACAAATGGAATGCTTCTACACTAAAATGGATTGAAGTAGACAAAACTGATCAAACAACAGAAAACGGAATATTGTTTGCTGACGCAAGATGGAGTACAACAGGACAAAATCAAACTGCGGCTTCAATTGCTGATCTATTATCAAGCGATTATTTAGACACTGATGCTCCAGATCCAGCACTTTACCCAGCAGGTATGTTGTTATGGAACACAAGACGTTCTGGTTTCAATGTGAAAAAATTCCAAAGAAACTATGTGGACTTGACAGCAAAAAACACTAGAGGTTCTGATGCTGACACAGTAATGGATGACTACTATCCTCACAGATGGACAACAGAGTCTGCTAATCAACCAGATGGTTCAGGATCATTTGGAAGAAAAGCACAACGTAAAGTTATTGTACAATCTTTACAAGCAATGTTGAATTCTAATCAAGAGATTAGAGATGACGAATCTAGATTGTTCAACTTAATGGCAACTCCAGGTTATCCAGAATTGATCGGTGAAATGATTTCACTTAACAATGACAGAGGCTTATCAGCGTTTATCGTTGGTGACTCTCCAATGAGATTAACCCCAGATGCTACAAGTTTACAAAATTGGGCGACCAATGTAAACCTAGCAGTTGAAGACAATGACAACGGTTTAGTTTCAACAGATGAATACTTGGGTGTATTTTATCCATCAGGATTCACAAGCGACAACTTCGGTAACAATGTGGTTGTACCAGCATCACACATGATGTTAAGAACAATTGCGTTAAGTGATCAAGTTTCTTTCCCTTGGTTTGCTCCAGCAGGCACAAGAAGAGGCGGAATCACAAATGCTAGTTCAACTGGTTATATCAACAGCGAAGGCGAATTTGTTCCATCAGCATTGAATGAAGGTCAAAGAGACACATTGTACGCAAACAATGTTAACCCAATCACTTTCATAACAGGTGCTGGTTTAGTCAACTACGGACAAAAAACTAGATTTGCTGGAAGTTCTGCACTAGACAGAATCAATGTTGCTAGATTAGTAATTTACTTAAGAAGTCAATTGAACAAATTGGCAAGACCTTATGTGTTTGAACCAAATGATAAAATCACAAGAGATGAGATCAAGGCTCAAGCAGAAAGTTTATTACTTGAATTAGTTGGTAATAGAGCAATCTATGACTTCCTAGTTGTGTGTGACGAATCCAACAACACACCTACTAGAATTGATAGAAACGAGTTGTACTTGGACATTGCGATTGAGCCAGTCAAAGCAGTTGAGTTCATCTACGTACCATTAAGATTGAAAAACACTGGTGAAATAGCAGGATTATAATAAGATAAATATTATAGGAGAAACAAATGAGTATATCTACACTATCAAAAATTACAGTACCTTTAGACAGTAACCAATCTGCTTCTAATCAAGGTCTGTTAATGCCAAAGTTACAGTATCGTTTTAGAGTTACACTAGAAAACTTTGGTGTATCTACACCGACCACTGAACTTACAAAACAAGTTGTAGATGTAACGAGACCTAACTTAACTTTCGAAACCACAACAATTGATGTTTACAACTCTAAAGTATATCTAGCAGGTAAACACACTTGGGAAACTGTAACACTTACATTAAGAGAAGATGTTTCTAACAATGTTCAAAAACTTGTTGGCGAACAATTACAGAAACAATTCGACTTCTTTGAAATGAGTGCGGCGGCTTCGGGTTCAGACTACAAATTCGTAACAAGAATTGAAATTACAGACGGTGCAAATGGTGCCAACCAAGTAAATGTTTTAGAAACATTTGAACTGTACGGTTGCTACATTGAAAACGCAAACTACAATCAGTTAGCATATGGCACAAGTGACCCTGTAACGGTAACATTGGCATTGAGATATGACAATGCTATCCAAACTCCACAAGGTACAGGAGTTGGTACTGCTGTAGGCAGAACCATCAATACGTTAATTACAGGCGGCGGTCAGTAATTTTCGTTAGCATTTATAAATTTAAAGGGGGCTTCGGCCCCTTTTTTATTTTTAAAACATCACATTTTTCCCACACATAAATACAATATATGGCAAACTTACTCAAAGGTTTTTTAGATAATGTGTTCAAAGGTACCTTGAATCCAAAAGGTAATTTGGCAGATTTTGCCCATGCCTCAAGATTGTATGTTGATGACAGTTTTAGATTAGCACCCAAACAAAAATTTTTATATCATGTGGTATTCAACATAAATCCAAATGCAAAAATTACTGATCCACCATTAAGCAATCATCAACGTGAATTGAATATGTTGGTAAAAGCAGTGGACTTACCTCAATACACTGTGGACATGGTGACTGCTCAGCAGTACAACGTTAAAAGAAAAATTCAGACCAAGATATCTTACGATCCAATCAACATCACTTTTCATGATGATAATTACGGTGTGACCACAGCACTATGGGAAACTTACTATAGATATTATTACAACGATGGTAACTATGGAGAAAAAGATACACAAGGAAATCAAGGTACAAACACAGATAGAGCCTACAGCAAACGTGGAGGACTAACTAAAAATAGAAATACAGAAAATAGATTTGGATTAGACACATCCACTACAGGTCCGTTTTTTACCAGCATACAAATCTATCAGATGGCAAGAAAAACTTATACTTGTTACACTCTAGTGAATCCTATTGTTCAAAGATGGCAACATGATTCTATGAACAATCAAGAATCTGCTCCGGTACAAAATGCTATGACTGTGGAATACGAAGCAGTTTATTACTCTAGAGGTAGAGTCCAAGCCAATGGCGCTCCAGCAGGATTCGGAGAAGAACATTATGATAAAACTCCTTCACCTAATTCATTATCGGGTGGAGGTTCAACAAGTTTACTGGGTACAGGTGGAGTGTTGTCAGGTTTATTTGGAGCCAATGACGGACCTTACACATACATCGGCAGTCAGTTGGGTGGCGGTAGAGGTGGCATCACATTGGGTTCAATTATTAGAACTGCCAACAGATTAAAGAACGCAAAAAATTTAAGTAAAGAAGGTTTGAAACAAGAAGGTTTTAATATTTTAACTGGAGCAATTGGAAGAATTGGCAACACATCTGACCAAGCATACGGTGTGCCTAATACTTTTATTGGCAGAAGTGCTTCTAATATAGGTTCAGGATTAAAAGCCGTAACCAAGGCAATAATAAGGAATAGATAATGTCAAACTTACCTAAAAATAATACCGATAGTGGTCAACCAGTAAAAGAATTTTTTAATAATTATTTTAACGACACACTTGCCTTTCCAAGCAACGATGTTGATGCAGTGGTTGGATTTTTTGAAGGAAGAGGTTTTGACAGAACAGCCAGTATATCCACTGCCACAGTGATACTACAACAGGCAAAAATAGATGGTGTAAAAGTTTTTGAATTATTAGACACATTAAAAGGTGTAGACAAAGTTCAATTGAGTTACATTGTCACAGAAATTTTGAATCATAACAGATCAAACACTTCTTCATTAGGATATAAAGTTAATACTGAAAATAGTCTAGCGGAAAAAAGAAACATAGTGGTATAACCCAATGGCGAAGTTCGCTCAAGGAAGATTTCAAATTAAAAATCCAGACAAATATATTGGCGGTAGAACTCCATTGTACAGAAGCAGTTGGGAATTTGCTTTTATGAGATTTTGTGACGAAAGTCCCAGCATAACAAAGTGGGCCAACGAATCCATAAAGATTCCTTACAAACATCCACTCACAGGAAGGTTTACAATATATGTGCCAGATTTTTTTATTGCCTACACAGATAAAAATGGAAGACCGCATGCTGAAGTTATAGAAATCAAACCAGAAAATCAAACACTCACAGAAAAAGTTGGCAAAAGCAGACACAATCAAGCACAACTGATCATCAACAAAGCCAAATGGCAAAGTGCTCAAATGTGGTGCAAGAACAAAGGTTTTAGATTTAGAGTAATCAATGAAAAAGATATCTTTCATAATGGTAGACGAGGATAATACCAATCAATAAATAATTATATGACCAAAAAATTAGAAGAACTGCTTAACCTACCCGAGTCGCAAGAAATTGTAAAAGAAGAACAGCAAAAAGACAAAGTGATGGACGACAAAGCAGAGAAGAAAAACAAAAGTTTAGATCAACAAAAATCTACAATGAGAGACATTGCTGAATTTGATAAAATTGCGGCGGCACTACCAAAAGTTGAAGGTTTGGGCGAGATGGGTGATTCTGAATTGGATGATGTGGGTAATAGAGCAATCACAGCCTATGAAGATCTTATGGATTTAGGCATGAACGTTGAAAGTAGATATTCTGCTCGCATATTTGAAGTGGCAGGCAATATGCTTAAAACCACACTGGATGCTAGAGTGGCCAAAATGGATAAAAAATTAAAGATGGTAGATTTACAACTTAAGAAGCAAAAACAGGATCAAAAACAGGGTGATTCTGATGCAAATGTGGTACAAGGAGAGGGATATGTGATTTCAGACCGTAACAGTTTGCTGGAGAAACTTAAAAAGATGGATAAATACAACGATGACAAGTAGATTACGACAGATACTAGCAGAAAGCACAAAAACATACCCATTTAAAATTGGAGTAGCGGGCGATTTGCCGGAAGGATTCGCTGATCGTTTAGAATCAGCATTGGAAAAATTTGTGGTTGTGAAGATGAGCAACGGCAAGAAAACTCCAATACAAAAAAGACCATTAGATTTTCCTGCTCTTGAAAATGAGAGAGCAACATATTTTGAAACAGAATTACAATACCCAACAACACCGCAAGTTCTACAACAATACATTAAAAACTATTGCAGTATACCTGAAAGCAATATCATAGTTAGAAATCCAAATGAACCACAGGAAGCATACCAAGAGCCTAAGTCAGATAAACCATACGAAGCAAAACTTAACTCTGCTTATGAAGATTCAAAAGATGAACAAAAGTCAGCAGGTTCAATGAGAGTAATGGAATTACTTAAAGAATTAGAAAAAGCACGTAAAGAAAGATCGGCTCCAGATGCTGTGGGTGAAATCAAAGCACCTAAAGATGGCGGAGTAACAGAAAATGCTGAAGATTCAAAAGGAACAACTTCACCTATTTCAGGGAAAGGGAAAAAGTAATGGACATAAGAGATTTTTTATATAAAATTGATGCAATTCAAAACAAAGAACAGATGAAAGAAGATGTAAAAAAAATACATCTTAAAGAAGCATCACAAGTTATGTTGTATGGTGACACACCAGAAGACATGGCGGCAATCGCACAAATTTTTAAAAGTGCTGGAGTTCCTACTCCACCATCGATCACAATGGGACCTAAACCGGAAGAATCTGTAGAAGAAGAAATTCCAGGCAAAGCATCAACAACACCTGAACCTGAATACAAAGACACACAATACATGACGAAAGATTTGTCAGGTGGTGTTAACAAGATTAAAAAATCATACAGAAAAGAATATCCAGGTGACAATCCTATGGCAGTTGAAAAAACTGAAGAAGAAATTCAATCATCGATCAAAGAAGCATTGAAACAAGCCTACACAGAAAAGAAGGCACAATCACCATATGCAATTGGCATGGCAAAAGCAATGAAGATGAAAGGTGACACACCACCTTTAGAAAAAAGCACAATTAAAAAAGCACACGACATAGCCAAAGCAATAGCAAAAGACAAGTAATAGCACTTAATAATTTCATAAAAATCTGTTAAATATTTTTATGAGAGACAGTTACACTTGGGCTTTTTACCAGGTAGTAAAAGAAGTCCAAGCCAAAACAGGTTACGAGTTGCCACACAACGTGGAATCTTACATCACGATCCTGCTAGCCAAACACATTGACAAAAAAGATTTCTTACCAAGAAAAACATTCGCTGAAAGTTTTTTGAATTTGTGTTACACCAGTTGGGAAGATTCTGCGGCTTTGGGAGATACCTGTTTGTTTATGACGGGTGTGTTTCCAGATTATCATACTAGAAAAGGTTTTGATGTTGAGTATTTTAGTAATATAGGTAAAGCATCATACAGCCAAGTACTGGATAAAAACAGTAATCCTATATACAACACACTGTCTAAAAATTTTGATTTTGTGCGTGATTTCATATCTATCACAGTCAATAAGAAGGATTCTACCCCTATATTATAGCATAAGTACTGTGTATGAGTAATAAAAGTTTAGATGGTGTCCTTACCAAAAAAGCACACCAAAGAGAAAAATTTACAGAAGAACAGATAGCAAATTTGGTGGCTTGTACCAACGAGAAAAGTGGATTCGAAGCATTTGCCAAAAAGTTTTTCTTTATACAACATCCTGTTAAAGGAAAATGTTTGTTTGAACCTTTTGAATATCAGCAAAGATTGTTACACAGTTATCACGATTACAGATTTAATATCAATATGCTACCTAGACAGAGTGGTAAGACCACCACTGCGGCTTGTTATCTACTTTGGTATGCAATGTTTCATCCTGATCAAACTATATTGATTGCCGCACACAAATACACAGGTGCTCAAGAAATTATGCAACGTATTAGATATGGATACGAATTGTGTCCTGATTACGTTAGAGCAGGAGTGGTGAACTACAACAAAGGATCAATGGAATTTGAAAACGGTTCGCGTATTGTGTCAGCCACTACAACTGGAAACACAGGTAGAGGTATGTCCATATCTTTGTTATACTGCGATGAGTTTGCGTTTGTGAATCCAGGCATAGCATCAGAATTTTGGACTTCGATTTCGCCAACTCTGGCAACAGGTGGTAGAGCAATTATCACATCCACACCTAACTCTGACGAAGATGTTTTTGCCACCATTTGGAGAGAAAGTCAAAACAAATTTGACGAACACGGTAACGAACAAGAACTAGGAATCAACGGATTTCATGGTTTTACTGCATCATGGGACGAACATCCAGACAGAGATGAAGAATGGAAATCAACAGAATTGGGACGTATCGGAGAAGAAAGATTTAGACGTGAGTATGGCTGTGAGTTTTTGGTTTATGACGAAACATTGGTCAACAGTTTGACACTGACCACATTGGAAGGCAAAGAACCTGTACTCAACATGGGACAAACCAGATGGTATAAAAAATTAGATCCACATCACACATATGTGGTAGCACTAGATCCTGCCATGGGTACTGGCGGTGACAATGCCGCCATAGAAGTTTTCGAATTACCTTCATATGAACAGGTAGCAGAATGGAAACACAACACCACTGCCATACCTCAACAGGTCAGAATACTGCGTGACATCTGCAATCACATCAAAGAAGAAACCAAATCCACAGGCTCAAACATCTATTGGAGTGTGGAAAACAATACCATTGGCGAATCAGCACTGTTGGTAATCAATGACTTTGGTGAAGACAGTATTCCAGGACTTTTTGTGTCAGAACCCATTAGAAAAGGACACATTAGAAAGTTTAGAAAAGGTTTCAACACCACACACAAAACAAAAATCAGTGCTTGTTCTAGATTAAAAAACATGATAGAAAAGAACAAATTGAAAATACACAGCAAACCATTGATATCAGAATTGAAGTCATACATAGCCTCAGGATCGTCATACAAAGCAAAATCCGGGCAGACTGATGACTTGGTGAGTGCTACACTGTTGATAATGCGTATTATAAGTGTTTTAAAGGATTGGGATCCAAAAATATACACATCATTCAGTCAAGCGGACGAAGACACAGCAGACAAGGTGATGCCAATGCCTATCTTTGTAAGCCACTAGCAGATAAATACACTGTATGAACTTAAATGTTATAGCAAAAGACCTTTTCAACAAGATCAGAGGGAGATTTTCCCAGGTTACTTTGGGAGATTCACAAGGCAAACAGACCACTGAACCAACTGAAGCAAGGTTTTTTGACTTCGATTTCAAAGAGGGCGGAAACACCCTAGGAAAGGTAAGTATTAGCATAAGCGAAGAAGATGGCTTGGTCATCATGCACAGCAAGGACTTTGTTGAAGGCACAGATGAGCCATTGAAGCGTGGATGGTTCAATTTCTTAAAAGAAATGAGAGATTTTGCCAAAGCAAGAGTGCTTGGATTTGATACAAGAGATATCACCAAAAGCAATCTTGAAAAAAGAGACTATGACTTTTTAGGACAAGGAAAAGAGGTAGAAACAGTGAGCGAATCAAATTTATACGGCACAACAAAAACCAGTTTTCAAACTGTGGGCGAAGCAAGACTAGTGATCAAACATTCAGCACCTGTAAATCCAACAGTGGCAGGTGGCAGAACACACAGAATTGAATCTCTTTTCATAGAAAACAAAGCAGGCGAAAGATTCAAATATCCATTTAAACATTTAAACGGTGCTAGAGCAATGGCACGTCACGTATCAGAAGGTGGAAATCCATTTGACGACTTTGGCAAACACATTTCAGAAATGAGTGCAGAGTTGAATCAATTGAGAAAATTTAAAACCTACATGAACAGAAGCAATGTGATGGCAGAAGGATTGAAAAAATATCAATCTGTAGTGGATGAAAGAATTGAAGAAATTAAAACAGATTGTTTAAAACTGCAGAAACAAACAGCATATAAAGAATCTTTTGAAGGATTCAGCACATCAGAATTAGCAGAAGTTCCTGAAGATATTAAAAAATCTTGGATTGATGAATTAACTATCAAAACATTCAACGAAGAATTACAAGATGTATTTCCATACATTTACAAATTGGTTTCAGAAAGAACTGCCATTGAAGAACTAGGTCCTGACTCTTTTGAAGCACATGGATATCAAGGTGGTATAGAACCAAGAACATTGAGATATGATTTAGCAGGCGATTACGATCAAGACAGAGGTGTAAGTGATAGAGATGCGGAAGATGTAAAAAATCTTTTAAGCAAAGCAGGTATCAATGCCGACGTTCAACCAGATGAATCAAGACATCAAGGCATTGTTATACACACAGATTCAAATCCAGATGATGTAGAAAAAGTTTTAGGGGGCATGATTGAAACTGTGGATAACTTTCATGAGTTTGAATCAGCAATGGAATCAATTGTGAGAGAAGACAATGGATTGTTTTCTCAAGATGCTGATGAACAGGCAGACGCACTTGAGCAACTGAATCAATTGATGACAAAACATTTTCCAGCAGGTGTAAATGGCACAAATGGCATTGAGAGTTTACAAGGCATAATCGATGACGAAGAACTGAATGATGAAATTCAAAAAGCGGCACGTGAAGATTCAGACATCTGCATACGTCCAATGATCATGGACTATGTGGCACAAAAAGATCCTACACTGGTTTCAAAAATTAACACAGGCGACATGAAAACTGAAGACAAAGGAACAAGATCAGGTGTAGAAATTACTCCAGAATTAAAACAAAAAGTTCAAGCATGGTGGGACAAGTATTCAAAATACGAAGGTGGCAATGGTAACACAATGGCACAAGGTTATTTAGATTTTGCTCTAGACTCAGGCATAGGCACAGATGCTTACAATGCCGACGAATACATGAAAGTTTCAAAAGAAATGGGCATGGACAATGACGATAACGATGCTGAAACTGAAATTGATGATGAAGTATTAATGAACAAGATGCCAATCACAAAAGCAATGTTTGATGAAATTGTGGACATAACAGGCAAACAAAACATAGAAGACAGTGCCAACATAGTAAATGATGTTGTTAAACATTTTATTGACAAAGAAGCGATCACATTTGAAGACATTAAACCTTATGTGTCTATGTACAAAGGCGAAGATGGCAAAATGGTTTATGATGTGCTAGACAAAGACGGTGAGTCTGTTGAAAAATTTGCTGATGCCAAAGGAGCAATGGCATATTTAAAACAGAATTTTGACAAATTAAAGAATAAAGAAGTACAAAAAGAAAATCCAGAAACAGATTACGAAGGTTCATTTGAATATGAACTGCCAGGCGATGATGGCGAAATGGCATATGGCACAATTCATTATAAAGCAATAAATGGTGTGGTAGATCCAAAATCATTAAGAGGCGAATACGAGTATGACGGAAATCACAAAGTGGATGACGACTTTGCCAATGAACTGATCCGCCCAGGTGGTCCAGAGCATGAAGAAGCACTCAAAGCCGCACAAGAAGATTATGATTACGAATCAGACAGAATGCGTTCTAAATTTGGTGAAGATTCAGAATACACTGATCAACAAATAAAACAAGCATTTGGCATACTGAATGACCCTAGATACAAAGGTGGTAATTATGATGGTGCTGTTGATGCCATTGAAAAACTTGCAAAAGGTTTATCCAATCATCCAAGTGTAGCAAACGCATTAAAGAGAGCCAACGAAGACAACTCATTATCAAACAAACAAGAAACTGTGGAAGACTTTGTGAAAAGTTTCTTTGACTACACATCTAACCAATTTCCAAAAGGTGAAACAGCAGTGCTGACTTCAGTAGAGAAGAAGTTTGGCGACAGTGCTGTGGCAACTGCTCAGGAAACAATTCAAAACTTAATGGCAAACAAAGACCCCGAGATTGCCAAAATCAAAAAATTAGCAGGCATTCAGTAATTAAGTTTACCAATTCAGGTTGACTAAATAGTAATATTAGTATATATTTGACAATATGTTTGTCTTGTGCTATACTAATATTTTAAAGGCACATAATATAATAACAATAGGCAACAATAAAGGAGGCTTAACATTATGGCAACACTAGCAGAAATAAGAGCTAAACTGAAAGAACAAGAAACTAAAACAGGTGGCTCTAATACAAGAACAGGCGGAGACAACGCCATTTACCCATTTTGGAATCTAAAAGAAGGAGAGCAGGCAACTGTTCGTTTCTTGCCAGATGGTGATAAAGAAAACACTTTTTTCTGGAAAGAAAGGTTAATGATTAAATTACCTTTCGCAGGAATCAAAGGTGAAACAGATTCAAGACCAGTACAAGTACAAGTTCCATGTATGGAAATGTATGGCGAGTCTTGTCCAATCTTATCTGAAGTTAGAGGATGGTTCAAAGATCCTAAATTAGAAGATTTAGGAAGAAAATATTGGAAGAAGAGAAGTTACATCTTCCAAGGTTTCGTGAAAGACGATCCACTAAATGAAGAGTCAACTCCAGAGAATCCAGTTAGAAGATTCATTATTGGTCCACAAATATTCCAAATTATCAAAGGAGCATTGATGGATCCAGATATGGAAGATCTTCCAACTGATTCAACAAGCGGTGTTGATTTTAGAATTATCAAAACATCCAAAGGTGGATATGCTGATTATTCAACATCAACATGGTCTAGAAAATCAAGACCTTTAACAGAAGAAGAAAACACAGCGATTACAACACATGGTTTGTTTAATCTAAATGATTTCTTACCTAAAAAGCCTTCAGAAGTAGAAGTTAAGGTAATGAAAGAAATGTTTGAAGCATCTGTTGATGGTGAAGCATATGATCAAGATAAATTTGGTCAATACTTTAGACCAGCAGGCTTGTCATCAAGAACTGGTGATCCAGTAACTCCGAAAGCAGAAACTCCTGCTCCGGAAGTGAAAGCAGAACCAGTTGCTGAAACAACTGCTCAAGAAACACCAAAGCCAACTGTGGAAGATAATAAATCTTCAAGCGGAAAAGCAGAGGATATCTTAGCAATGATAAGAGCAAGACAATCAAAATAGTAAAGTACATTTGTGGGGAGGCAACTCCCCACACATACTAACAAAAGGAACAAATTATGGTAAAGGCATTTGATGTAAGTAAATTTAGAAAAACTTTAACAAAGTCCATCACTGGAATGAGTGCTGGATTTCATGATCCAACAGATTGGATCTCTACAGGCAATTACGCACTAAACTATTTGGTTAGTGGTGATTTTAACAAAGGAATTCCATTAGGAAAAGTGACTGTGTTTGCAGGTGAATCTGGAGCAGGTAAATCATACATCTGTTCAGGAAACATTGTGAAAGCGGCACAGGATCAAGGAATATTTGTTGTGCTAATCGATTCAGAAAACGCATTAGACGAAACTTGGTTACAAGCATTGAACGTAGACACAGACGAAAAAAAATTATTAAAACTGAATATGTCTATGGTAGATGATGTGGCAAAAACAGTTTCAACATTTATGGATGATTACAAAGCAATGGCTGAAGAAGATAGACCAAAAGTATTATTTGTGATCGATTCATTGGGTATGTTATTAACACCTACAGATGTTGATCAGTTCCAAAAGGGTGATATGAAGGGTGACATGGGTAGAAAACCCAAGGCACTAACAGCACTTGTTCGTAACTGTGTTAATATGTTTGGTTCACACAATGTGGGACTTGTTGCTACAAATCACACATACGCATCGCAAGATATGTTTGATCCAGATGATAAAATATCAGGTGGACAAGGATTTATCTACGCATCTTCAATTGTGGTAGCAATGAAAAAATTGAAACTGAAAGAAGATGAAGATGGTAACAAAGTTACTGATGTGAGAGGTATTAGAGCCGGCTGTAAGGTTATGAAAACAAGATATGCCAAACCTTTTGAAGGCGTACAAGTAAAAATTCCATACGAAACAGGAATGAATCCTTATTCAGGACTTGTAGATCTTTTTGAGAAAAAAGGTATATTAACAAAAGATGGTAACAGACTTAAATACGTAGATTCAAAAGGTACTGAATACAAAGAGTATCGTAAAGTTTGGGAAGCCGGTGGAGAATATCTTGACATGGTTATGAAAGACTTTACCAATTTAGTGCCTGCTGAAGAATCAGAAACTAAAGAAACAACAGAAGCAGTTGAGGAGTAATATGATCGAAGGAAGTCAATTAGTTGAAATTTGGCAATTTTTCAAAGAGTACATGGATCGAAAACAGGCTATGGACTTGGTAGCAGAAAAATTTGTCGATCTAATGGCAGACTATGGTGTGGAAGATGAAGAATTTCAAGCCGCACTAGGAGCCGATGATGACCTGGACAAAGCCATCCAATATTATTTGGATGTTGACCAGGACGAGGATTATTAATGGCTGGATGGTATCAGAAAATAGCGAAAGATATTGGCGCAATTCCTGATGCCATCAGACATTATGAAGACGAATTGGAACAGGCAAAATCTGAAATAAGAATTAGAGGCAACCTCGAAAAAGCATCAGCAGATATGCCTGGCATTGTGGAACAAAGATTTAATCAACTACAAGAAATTGAAGCAATACTTCAGTATATGAACATCGAGTTGAGAAGATTGCGTTCGAAACATTTCAAAAAATATTTAGAAAATTATCAAAGAGCACTCAGCAGTAGAGACGTAGAAAAATACGTGGACGGTGAAGCAGATGTGGTAGATTATGAAAAAATCATAAACGAATTCGCACTGTTAAGAAACAAATGGTTAGGCATTACCAAAGGATTGGATCAGAAACAATGGCAAATTACCAACATTGTTAAACTGAGAGTCGCTGGTATGGAAGACGCTTCCATATAATAATCTATCAAAAAATATATCAATAAATATTCAAAATGACTTTGAATATTCCATCTTTTATTATCACAATGCAGGGTGAATCTATTAGCGAGACTTTGTCGCAAGAGTGTGCTGAATCATGTAAAAAATTTGGTATTGAACCTGAAATTTTTCCAGCAATACACGGAAAAGATATAAATGTTCAATGGTATAAGCACAGTCTTAAAGATTTTAAATTTAATCAACGTATTAAAAAAATAAATCCTGGAATGGTAGGTTGTTTGATTTCTCATTTGACACTGTGGAAAAAATCACTAGAACTTAATAAATCAATTTTAATATTTGAGCACGATGCTATAATGTTAAAAGAAATTCCAGAGTCAATATTGTCTAAATTTGAAGATGTGTGTAATTTAGATTGGTTAAGCAGGCGAACCGCCGATTATGACAAAGAAGTTATGATAGATCGCGGCGAAGATGTAAAATTATATATGAAAAAACGTCCGTCGTACTCTGGATTAGAACTTTACAACAAAAGTCATATTAAAGGTGCTCATGCATATATAGTGAAACCACAAGGCGCACAAAAATTAGTTGATTTTGTTTGGTCAGCAGGAGCATTGGCTCCGGACGTTATCATAAACAGTGTAAGTTGTTTGTTAACTTATACAGAAACTAGTTACTGTAGAATTAATCCTCGTTTTTGGGACTCTCAGAGAATGAAAGCCAAGAATAGTTTTTGTAGACCTACCAACCGCGACAAGGTAAAAATGAAAGAAGGTAAAAATGCTGTTTGATCAACAAAATATTCAAGGTGATGTTCCAAAAAACAAAACTCATGTGATTTATTACAGTTGCGATCCTACATATTGGGCAGAGCATGGTCAATACCTAGCAAAAAGCACTTTGACATTAAACCAGAAGAATTTAATTCATGTTCATGTGCATATGATTTATGAATATAATCAAGAACACAAAATTAAAAATTTAATAAAAGATGAAAACATTACCTATACATATGAAATACACAATAAAGATTTTTATGACCAATTTCGATTAGCAAAAGATCACCCTTTGTTTAACAGAGGTCCAGAAATATGTAATACAAAAAATGACGATGAATTAAAAAGAAAAATTTATCTTTCTAGTGCTAGATTTTTTTATTTCGACAAATTTTTTGACAAAGATCAACACGTATTACAGTTAGACGCTGATGGGATAAACAGAGAACGAGTACCTTTGCTAGAATTTAAGAAAATAACCACGTTTCCTGCCGCAATGCGTAAACCTAAGGATTCCAGCACATACATTGCTAGTTGTGTAACACCAGGCATAGGTGCCTCCGGTGCACAATTTAAAAAAGAATTGAGTGAATCGATGATTGAAGCATTCAAGCAACCAATTTACTGGTTTGTGGATCAACACGTGTTGAAAAAATTGCTAGATGAACGAGAGTTTGTTAGCATTCCGTACAAATGGAACAGTTGGGGGTTAAAATCTGGTGGAGAAATTTTCAGCACAGCAAAAGGCACAAAGAAATATGGATTTAGATACAAAGCATTAAAGTATGCTTGGTTTAATGATAAGGAAAAACTAAAATTTCACAAAGATAAAGCGAAAGATCATGGAAAAAATTAAAGGATACATAATCTATCTAAAAAATCACAAAAATTCTGTTGAATGGGCTCAAGAGGCGTTGGCATCTGGTCGAGCATTGGATTGGAATTTAGAATTGTATCAAGGAATAGACGGCACAACTACTTCAATTGAAAAAAACAAATTAACATTATATAAAAGTAGTAAAAAAAGTTTAAGATTGATGAATAGACCCGGAACGTTGGGTTGTTTCCTCAGTCAATACAGTTTATGGAAAAAATGTTTGACAGAAAATAAAAGTATCTGTATCTTTGAACATGATGTTGTTTTTAAAAAACCTTTTTCTCTTGAAAAACAGTTTGACCATGTCATAAAATTCGAAGGATTTAAACCTGCCAAACCAATGATGGTGGGACAATGGTGGGAAGGTGCTAGAGCATACTGTTTGAAACCTCAAGGAGCAAAAAAATTAATTGATTTTGTAAAAACTCAAGGTGCCATGCCAGCAGATTGGTGCCTTAACTCAGGCATCCTGGATGTTGTTTTTGATAAATCTAATAAAGTAACATTTGATCAAAAAAAATTTAGTTTCACAAAAGATTTAAAATGAAAAGATTAATATTTCAAGTGAGTGTTGGTACACCTAGTAAGTTATATCAAACTTGTATTCAAAGTGTCGCTGACTATTGTAAAAAATATTCGATAGATCACATTGTACTCACAGAACCTAAACTAAAAATACGTCCAGACTTGAATAGAACAGGCAGAAGCAAACAAGCAGTGGAAAGATTAGGGTATTTGCCTATCTATGAAAAAGAAAATGCTTTTGAATACTTTGACAGATACGATCAGATAGCAATAGTTGATAGTGATATCTACATAAAAGCAACAGCACCAAATATTTTTGATGACTTAGGTGAAGAATATGAATTCGGAGGAGTGCTTGAAAGAGAAATGCCACTCAATTACAAATACCAGAACAAAATACGCAAATATTCACAAAGTGCATTCTCAAATCTAAAAGATGTCGATTGGCACTGGAACACATTAGGTGCTGAATTTTATAACATGGGACTGATGGTCATGAACAAATCGTTTGCCAAATATTTGAATGGTGAAACTCCTCGTGAGTTTATTCTAAGACCTGAATTTAAGGATTTTGTGGATGGTGTAGGCTTCTATAAATGGAGTACCGATCAAATGTTGCTGAATTGGTTTGTTAAAAAACAAAAGGTGAAATGCAAAAATATGGATTGGCGTTGGAATTCATTGTACACTGCTGTAACCAAAGACAGACAACATGAAAGTTTTTTTACACACTTCTTTTTGAGAGATCATTTACCAGAAAAAGGAGAAAACATTCAGGAATTGTTAAAAAAAATATGAAATCATTTATAATTTATATAAAAGGAAATACTAAATCTGAAGAATATGCAAATGTTTGTTTAGATAGTTGTAGAGATAAATTTAGTGCTGAACTATTTGAAGGCGTAACACCCGACACACTGAAAAAGTATGAAGAAAAATACAATTTTACAAGAATTATCCCTAGTAGAGTTGATCATTTTTATCACGAAAATCAAAAATTATTCCATACAAAAAAATCTTGTTTTATGAATCATGTAAGACTGTGGCATAAATGTTTAGACTTAAATCAACCAATCGCCGTGATTGAACAAGACAGTTTTTGTGTAAGAATTTGGGACAACATTCAATTTGATGAATTGTTAATAATGAATTTCACATCAGCGTGGAAGCAAAAAGTTTTTAAACATTTGATAAAAAATAAAGGTGCACCAACTACACATTTAGGACTACATGAATATACAGAAAGCCCACTTCCTTATACCAAACCTAATCATTTGAAAGGCTCTTTGATGATGCCCGGCACCGCGGCTTATGGTATTACACCAAAAGGTGCTAAGAGATTGATAGATAACTTGTTTAAGAATGGATGGGAGCAATCCGATTATTTCATAAATACAATGAATGTAAAAATTCAATATATAGATCCTGAATACTTTACTTTCAAACTACCAAACTTGAATATGAGTCACGGAAAGAACACATGATAAAACCAGATATTTCACACGTAAAAGATATTCACGAATTTTATTCAGAAATTAAAAAACAACAATCAGGTGCACATGGTATAGAGTATATTGCTCATCATGATGCCTTAATTAAGTGTGCTCAAGAGTCCGAAACAATTAAAGAAATTGGAGTATGTCAAGGAGCCACTTTAGCAGGGTTGATGCTGACAAACCCAAAAAAATTAACAGGTATAGACATAATGCCAAAATATTTTAATCCGTATAAACAGCATTTTGTTAATTACGCTCAGCAAAATAACATAGATTTTTCATATGATGTGATTGATAGTACTAGCCCTTCATGTGTGAGTGAAGTTGATTTACTTCATATTGATAGTTTACATACTCCTGAACACTTAATGAAAGAATTAAAACTTCACGCACCCCATGTAAAAAAGTATATCGTGTTTCATGATACAGCAAATTTTAAAAATGCTAAAGGACTTTTCCAAACGATAGCACACTATATTACATATGTAGAACAAAAATGGAAAGTAGTCGATCATTTTATACACAGGGTTGGTTACACAGTTATCAAAAGAGAAGAGCGTCTGCCAGAATTAAATTCAACATGAAGTTATACAAATACGAATCCTACGATCAGTACAAAGAAATTCAAACTGAGGCAAATAAAAGAAAGTTAAAAAGAGTTTGGGTTAATGAAAAGACTATCAAACAAATTAAAACTTACATGCCCGATGCACAATCAATTTTGTGTCATGGTGTAAGAAATGCCGCAGAATTAGATTACTTTCAAAAGCACTATCCTAATGCTAAAATTTTAGGAACAGAAATATCAGATACAGCAACAAAGTTTAAAAATGTTATACAATGGGACTTCCATAATGAAAATAAAGAATGGCTTAATATGTTTGATATTGTTTATTCTAACAGTTGGGACCATTCTTTTGATCCAGAAAAAAGTTTGACTGCATGGAAAGATCAAATAAAAAATGATGGTAAAATATTCATTGAACACGGATATGGTCCACAAGAAAATAAGTCTAAATCAACCGATCCATTAGAAATATATCACAACGAAATTTGTAATTTATTACAAAAAGTAGGTTTAAAATTAGATCTTACTTTTCAAACCACAGCACAAGAAAATCATAAAACATTGGCAAGAGTGTATCAAATTAGAAAATGAAAGCATTTATAATTACTCTAATGCAAGACGTTTGGAGTTTATCATATGCTGAACGTTGCTTACAAAGTATTCAAGACACAGAAAGTGACATAGAAGCCACACTGTTTGATGCCACAACTCCTGAAACTATTTTTCCAGTTGCTTGGACTTGGCCCACAGGTAAAAAGATCACCTGTTCTAAGACAAATTTATTACTAAAACCCTACAAAACTTACGATAATAACAAGAGAATAGCCGCGGCTCAGAGTCATTTTAGACTGTGGAAAATGTGTGAAGCAATGAACGAATCCATAATGATATTGGAACATGATGCTGTTTTTACAAATAAATTTGTACCACCTAAAACTTTCAAAGGCATTGGAGCATACAGTATCAATGATCCTAGAGGAGCCACATTCAAATCCAAAGAATATCATTCTGCTCTTGAAGATGGTTTTAATTCAGTGCCATGGATAGCACCTAAAAATATTCCACAAGGCTTACCAGGACATTCTGCTTATGTAATAACGCCATGGGCGGCAAAGGACATAATCGACAAGCAAGACAGAATAGGTTGGTGGCCCAATGATGCAATTATGTGTAGTCAATTGTGCGATTGGTTGTATGTGTACAAACCTTATTTTACCAAAACACAAGGCATCAAATCTACTACTTCGTTGTAAATACCCCCATAAATATTTCAAAAGGATTCCAATGAAAATATTAGTTACAGGACATCAAGGTTTTATCGGCACTCAGTTGGTAAAAAGATTAGAACAAGACAATCACGAAATTGTAGGCATAGACAAAAGAGCAGACACAGATATTAATACAAGTGATCTTCCAGAAGTTGATTTAGTTATACATCTAGCAGGTATAGGAGGTGTGAGAGAATCAATGAAGGATCCTAAACGTTATTGGGACAATAACGTGGAAGGTACAAAAAGGATATTGGCACACTATCAGAACACAAGAGTACTGTTTGCAAGTTCAAGTTCACAATATGATCCATGGAGAAATCCTTACGCGGCATCAAAACATGTGATAGAATATATTCCTCATCCTAACTGTGTGGCAATGAGATTTCACACAGTGTATTCAGACAAAGCAAGATCAGGAATGTTCTTTGACAAATTACAACAAGGCACATTGGAATACGTGACAGAACACACAAGAGATTTCGTGCATGTGGAAGATGTTTGTGAGGCAGTAGTATGTTTAATGAAATCAGATTTTAAAGGCCCGATTGATATCGGCACTGGCGAAAGTGTACGCATTGTGGACATAGCACCCGATTTACCAATTAAAGAAGGTATGCCCGGTGAACGTCCTCACACACTAGCAGATCCAACTAAGATGAAAGAATTGGGTTGGCAACCAAAATGGAGTGTGAAAAAATTCTTGGACTCGCAAGGACTTGTTCACAACATAAAATGAAGGCAGGAAAAATTTGGGGCAAAACAGAATTAATTCACGCCAATGGTGTGTTAGAATTCCATCGCATCGAATTCAAAGCAGGGTACAAATGTTCAGAGCACAAACACAAATTCAAATGGAACGGATTTTTTGTAGAGTCAGGCCGAATGATTGTGCGTGTATGGCAAGATGCCGATCAACAAGGTTTGGTGGATGAAACGGTCTTAAACGCAGGAGATTACACCACTGTGAAGCCAGGCAAGTTTCATCAATTTGAAGGCGTTGAGGATGGAGTGGCATTTGAATTGTATTGGGCCGAATTCAATCACGATGATATTGAAAGACGCACTGTGGGAACCAAATCATGAAAGTTTATGTAGGGTACGACACAAGAGAAGATATTGCTTACCAGGTGTGTGAGCACTCAATCTATACACACTCTTCAGAAGCAGAAGTAAAGCCTCTCAATCAAGAACAATTACGCAAAGACAAATGGTATTGGAGAGAGTTGGACAAATTGGCTTCTACAGAATTTACTTTCACAAGATTTTTAATTCCAGCACTGCAAAATTACAAAGGGTGGGCACTGTTCTGTGATTCAGATATTATTTTTACACAAGATGTGAAGAAACTGTTTGACTGTGCAGACGACAACTATGCTGTGATGTGTGTGAAACACGATTACGCACCCAAGCCAGGCATCAAGATGGATGGACAAAAACAAACTGTGTATCCAAGAAAAAATTGGTCATCAGTTGTGCTGTACAACTGCGGACACAAATCAAACGAAAAATTAACAGTAGATTTAGTAAACAATCCCAATTACGATGGAGCATATTTTCATAGATTTTCATGGTTGAAAGACGAAGAAATCGGCACGCTCAGTCATGAATGGAATTGGCTTGTGGGATGGTACAAATCTCCACAGGATGGTAAGCCCAAAGCCCTGCACTACACTGAGGGCGGCCCTTGGTTTAAAAACTATAGACACTGCGAATACGGAGATGTTTGGAAGAAATACCTTTCTTCTATGATGAACAAATGATATGCACTACGTGTTTGACAAACAAGATGAAATTCTTCAACATTGGGTTAGAGGCTTGGGCTGTTTGTATCTGCCTTACGAAGCAATACAAAAAACGCCAATAGATAACACAATCAGTTTTAGAAGTTTAGCCAAACGAAAAATAATCAACGATTGTAAAAAATCAGGTAGAACATTTTATTATATAGATACAGGATATGTAGGTAACCTGATTAAAAAGAAATTGTGGCACAGAGTAGTAAAAAATGATGTTCAACACTCAAACATCTTCAATGTGCCAGAAGATCGTTGGCTTAAAATAAAAGCGAAAAGTCCAGAATTAGAATTTGTTGAATGGAGAAAGAATCATAAAGGAAAAATATTGTTGGTCACTCCTAGCGAAAAACCATGTAAATATTATCAAATAGATAGAGATCGTTGGGTTAAAGACACAATAGAAACTCTGAAAAGATATACTGATAGAGAAATTATTATAAGAGATAAAGGTGCTAGACATGAAAGAGTTGGTACTGGCAGTGTGCCTTGGTATTTGATTAAAGAAAAAATTTATGCTACTGTTACATATCAATCTATTGCGGCTATAGAAAGTGTATGTGTAGGTGTACCTGCTTTCACCATGCAGAAAACTGCGGCTGATTCAGTAACATCACAAGATTTAAGTAAGATAGAATCGCCTTATTATCCTGCCAAAGAACAAGTTGAAAAATGGCAACATTGGTTAGCATACTGCCAATATCATATAAAAGAACTGGGATCAGGACAAGCAGTTAAAATTATGGAGAAATACGGATTATTATGATAAGTGTTGTAGGATACATGAAAGTTATTCCACCAGGAAATAAAAAGCCACAGAAGCCTTTAATCATAAAAAATTTTATTGAAGGAGTCAATAGATGTGGAGACAAAGGCATTGTGTCGAATTCATGGACATTGATTCCTACAGATGTTGCTGTATTACAAGGATTTGTTCATCAACAACCACAGAAACATAGACACCTGATGTTGCGTAAAACTGTGTACGAAACTCAACAAAAAAGAAACAAACGCACAATGATTGTGGACAGCAGTCTATTTTTGTACGCTGATCCTACACAATCTAAAAATTACTTGCGTTACGGTTTTGATGGTATATTTCCAAACACAGCAGAATACTGTTGGGATAATCCAGACCCATTACGTTGGGAAGTGATTAAAAAAGATTTAAACATAGATTTAAAACCTTGGAGATTAGGTGGTGGAAGATATATCTTAGTGTGTTGTCAAAGAGATGGTGGCTGGAGCATGGATGGATTAAAAGTAAATGTTTGGCTACAACACGTTATACAACAAATAAGAAAATTTACAAAAAGAGAAATACGTATAAGATTTCATCCTGGAGATAAAATGTCTACACAATGGAAATCATTAGTAAGACAATGGATAAATTCTGGTCAGAGTCAATATCAAAACATTGTGATCAGTGGAGCAAAAAACCTAAAAGATGAATTTGTTCATGCTCAAGCAGTGGTTGGCCACAATTCCAGTCCCACAGTGGCTTCTGTAATAGAAGGTATCCCCACATTAGTGACTGATCCCGATAGAGCACAAATTAAAGGAGTTAATCTAGAAAAATGGGAAGATATCGAAGCACCTAAAGAATTTGATAGAGAACTTTGGATAAGAAAGATAGCACAAACACATTGGACACTAGACGAAGTAAAGTCGGGATTGGCTTGGCAACATTTAAGGAATTACGTAAAATGATCACAGCACTAACTACATTTCATAAACCAGGATTAGAATTATATGGACAACGATTCATAGATAGTTTTGCTCGTAATGTTGATAAAAAAATCAAACTGTTGGTGTATGCTGAAAATTGTGAGCCAGTGAACCCAGATCAAGAACAAATCACAATCATAGATGCCAAACAGTTAGACAAACTCAATAAATTCAAAGCACGTTGGAGCAATGTACCCAAAGCAAATGGTAAATGTCCTTTTCCAGAAAAACGTCCAAGAGATTATCACAAAGAATTTAAGTGGGACGCTGTGAGATTTGCCAACAAAGTGTATGCAGTATTCGACGCTGTTGAACGATCAACAACGCCTTGGACTGTGTGGATAGATGCTGATACCTATGTGCATTCTCCAATATCATTTGAACAATTTCAAACATTGTTGCCCAACGACAAATGGATAACTTTTGTCGGCAGAGGTAAAGGTTCGCAAACTTGGCCTGAATGTGGATTTTACGGTTTGAACGCTACCAACGAAACTTGTAAAAAATTTTTAAAAGAATTTGAACGTATGTACGAAGACGCAGACAATGGAATATTTAAATTAGATGAATGGCACGACAGTTTTGTGTTTGGCAAGATACTAAATCAACTCACACCCATAGACAAAAACTTTTTGGATTATTCATCAGACATTTACAACAAAACAGCAAAAACAGGTGGTGGTGGACATCCTTTAATCAATTCTGTTTTAGGAAAATATTTTGATCATATGAAAGGCGCAAGAAAAAAACAAGGCAAGAGTCAAAAGAAAGATTTATTAAACAAACGTCAAGAAACATATTGGAATGCAGTTTAGTTTATTCACAAACAATGGTCCATTAAACAGTCCGCCTGTGTGGGAGGCTGTGCGTTCAGGATTAATGAACCTTGGACACACTGTTGATGAAAATAATTTACACACCGATATACCTGTGATATGGTCGTTGTTATGGCACGGAAGAATGATAAAAAACAATATTGTATGGAATAACTTTCGTCAACAGAATAAGAACGTATTAGTGATTGAAGTAGGCGGAATTAAAAGAAATCACACATGGAAAGTGGCATTGAATGGTATTAACAGATCAGCAAACTTTGGGCCTAAACAAAATGATGGCACAAGAGCATCACAATTAGGCTTGACTGTAAAACCTTGGAGAACACATGGAGATCATATCTTAATATGTTTGCAACACGACAAAAGTGAACAGTGGAAAAATATGCCCACACTAGAAAACTATGTTTTAGAAACTGTTCAAAAGATCAGACAGTACACCAATAGGAAAATAATTGTTCGTTCACACCCTAGATGTTTATTACCTGCACAATTAAGATTAGATAACGTATTCTATGAAACTCCCAAACAAATTGAAAACACATATGATGATTTCGATTTAAATTTTAATAATTCGTGGGCAGTGATAAGTTGGAGCAGTAACCCAGGTATACACGCTGTTATGAACGGTATACCAGCATTTGTTGGAGAACAAAGCCTAGCATATGATGTCGCCAATCATGATTTTAGCACAATTGAAACGCCAAATATGCCAGATAGAACGCAATGGCTCAATGACTATGCTCATACAGAATGGACTGTTGAAGAAATTTCAGAAGGAATACCTTTTTCTAGATTGACTTTTTAACCAAAATCCATTATAATAATGGAATGCGTTCAATCACAATAGAAGAGTGTCTAGAATTAATGGCAGGGTTATCGACTCATGCGATTAATCCGGCTTTCATTGTATTAGATAGAGACAAACAGATTATTTTTGATATTGCCAAAAAAGTTTTTAAAGGTTCAGCACTCACAGATAGACAATTAGATGCTGTCAAAAAAATATTGATTACTAGATATAAATCGCAATTTAAAATGCGAGGAATTGATTTGGAGAACAGTGTAAACAATCTAAGACAACCTATTAGATATTTGGACAGAAGCGAGTATATCAGATTGGAAGAAGGTTCTAAATATGTTGAACCTTACTGGGCAGGATATGTTCCTAATAAAGTTATTGTGATAAGATTTCCTTTTAATATGACCTATACAAAGATTTTAAACGAAGTAAGAAAACTATTAAGTGGTGATAACAGTAGATATTATTCACAAAGATTAAAAGACAAATACATTCTTCCTTACACAGAAAAACTCACACATAAACTAATAACTAAATTCAAAAACAAAATTAAAGATATAGATCCTATTTTATTAGATGTATACAGTGAATGCGAAAAAATTTCTAAAACTCCTGAACAGTATATCCCGGGAATATACAACTATCAGATTCAGCACAGTTCAACAACTATTAGCCAGTTTTATACAGAATATTTTGGTGAACCTGCGAAAGAAAATTTATTTTTGTATTATGATAGAAAAGACAAAATGGGTCTGCATTTTTTTGACACTAAAGAATTGTCAACTTCAAAAAAAAATCTTTCTGCTCTAACGCAAAAGATATTGGAAAGACAATATTCAAGAATAAATCTAGATTTAACCAAATGGACATTACCACAAATAACAGAAACAATATTAGAATTAAGAAGAATACCTTTATTGGTAATACTACCAGGTACCAAAGAAGAAGACACCCTAAATCAACTGCACCAAACACATAAATTATTCAAAAATATAATTGATAGCAAAGAAATATCTGTTTTGGCAAGATGTAAAAACTCAACTCTTTTTGGTAAAGAATTTAATGATTACATTAAGGACAACCAATTAAATAATTCACTTGCTAAAAAAACAAAACTAGTGTATATTACTAATAAGAAGATTCCAAAGCCTTTGTTAACATCTGAGTGGGAACCTGAAGCAGTACTAATCTGCGACAACACAAGAAGTTACACAAAGGTTGATAGATATGTTGGTACTATCGATCTACAACTACAGATTAATGGACAAGACAGTTATTGGAATCAAATACATTTTGGAGCAGATTCATTATGAGATGTAAAATTGTAATCACAGATGAGGTCAATGTAAAAATTGAAGGATTACCTGTGGATGTACGTAGAAAGATTGCTAACAAATTCAAATTTTCAGTGCCTTATGCTAGATATCTTCCACAATACAAATTAGGTCGTTGGGATGGTAAGGTTGGTTTCTTTGGTTTGGGTGGCAATGGATATGTAAATCATTTGGATAAAATTATAGAATATCTTCACGAATCTGGAGTTGAAATAGAAGAAATTGATGACAAAAGAGAGAAGTTCGATTTAACATTTGCTAAAATTGATAAAAATTACTTTAGTAGCAAGTCTTGGCCCAAAGGACATTTATGTGAAGGTCAACCAATCGAACTGCGTGATTATCAGGTTGATGTTATTAATAACTTTATCAAAGAACCACAAAGTTTACAAGAAGTTGCCACAGGTGCTGGTAAAACTATTATCACTGCGGCGCTGAGTAGTATATGTGAAAAGTTTGGGCGTACATTGGTTATTGTTCCTAACAAAGGGCTGGTAACTCAAACAGAAGAAGACTACATCAACGTAGGCTTAGACGTTGGTGTTTACTTTGGAGATAGAAAAGAATTAAATCGTACTCATACGATTTGTACTTGGCAAAGTTTAAACGTATTAGACAAAAAAGCAAAGTCTGGTGAATCTGTTTTTACATTGACAGATTTTTTAGATGGTGTTAAAACTGTTATCATTGACGAAGTACACCAAGCAAAAGCAGAAGTATTGAAAAAATTACTAACACAGCATCTTAGAAATGCTCCAGTAAGATGGGGCCTAACAGGAACCATTCCAAAAGAACAATTTGAATTTCAGAGCATATTAGCCAGTATCGGTCCTGTTGTGAATCAAATTTCAGCAAAAGAATTACAGGACAAAGGCGTATTATCACAATGTCACGTTAATGTTGTACAATTAATTGATACCGAAGTTTACACAAACTATCAAGAAGAATTAAAATATCTTGTAACCAACGATAAACGAATAGAATATCTTGGTAAATTGATTAACAAAATTAAAGAAAAAGGCAACACACTTGTTTTAATAGATAGGCTTACAGCAGGCAAGCGATTATTAGAAATAATTGATGATAGTGTTTTTATTCAAGGTGAAACTAAATTAGCAGATAGAAAAGAACAATATGATGAAATTAGTGACTCTGATAACAAAGTCATAATAGCAACCTATGGAGTAGCATCAGTTGGCATAAACATACCGAGAATATTTAATTTAGTATTGATAGAACCAGGCAAGTCGTTTGTGCGTGTGATACAATCAATTGGTCGAGGCATACGTAAAGCCAAGGACAAAGACTTTGTGCAGATATGGGATTTGACATCTAGTTGCAAATTTGCTAAAAGACATTTGACTCACAGAAAAAAATTTTACAAAGAAGCAAACTATCCTTTTACGATAGAGAAAGTAGATTGGACAAAATGAGAATAGCAGGCGCACAAATACCAGTAACAAATAATGTCAACGCAAATTATGAAGAAATTAAAAAAGCATGTGATTGGGCAATAGATAATAATGTAGATTACTTGTTCACACCAGAAGCATCATTAAGTGGATACGATACTCCAAGTTTTAATATCAATACTTGTAACGAAACGGAACAAGCAATGAAAAAGTTAGTAGAATTGTCGTCTGCCAACAATCTTGGATTGATCATTGGTACACTTTGGATGGATGAAAAAGATAAGCCAAACGGTGCATTCTTTGGAAAGAAAACTAATCAATTGAGATTTTATAACACTAAAGGAGAATATATAGGTTCAACTTGTAAAACACGATTAGTATCATTTGATCAAGATTGTGAAAAACAGAATACTCTGCCGACTATTAAATTGGTCACAAACAAAGAAACTATTAATGTAGGTGCTTTGATTTGTAATGATTTAGTGGGCAATTACTATTGGGGTGGAGAAAATTTGGCAAGAACATTAAAAAAACAAGGTATAGATATCATTTTACATGCCAGTAATACTCAAAAGGATCAAGGACCTTATGTAAAAAAAGTGCATGATGAATTTCACGATGCTTGTATTAAAATGGTTACTTACGCTACTAATATTCCATTGCTTGCCGTGGACAATCCTTGGCACATACACGGAGTTGAATCAAAAGAAGGAACATCTTTCACATCAGGCATTTATCTCCCTATTGAAACAAAATTTCAAGCACCTAAAACAGGCACACATTATTTTTATTATGATACAAACCAATCAACTTATTCTTATCAGGAAGGAAATTAAATGAAAATATTAACAATAGACAATACACCATACGACTTGGACAAGATGCCACAAACTGTATCAGATGATATGGCATTTTCCGTGCTAGACAACAGTAACCCTAAAGAACCAGATTTCTTTTTCTTGCCATTGATATACATTGAATCATTCAATGCGCCAGCCATTGTGTTGGACATAGGTGGAAGACAGATCACAATGCCTCTGGATTGGAGCATCGCGGTGGGTGATAAAGAAGACTCAAACACTGTGGACGTGGTGCCATTAACCAGCATAGCAGATAGAGGGTTTTCAGCATTCATATTCAATCCGTTGAAAGGATTCAAAGCAGATTTTTTCGAAGTCAACGTGGTTAATTTTTACAATGATATAAAATGGTATTTTCCTAAAATCAAAAATAATCAATTGATATCCACACCGTTAGAAGATAAAGAAAATCCAAACTGTGCGTTTTTTGTTAAGGATATATCAAGACAGTGTGAGAGTATTGAATACACCACATTGCTATAATGCCAAGAAAAAAGAAAGAACCGGAAATGATATACACATCACCAGACGGTGGTAAGACAGTGTATGCCCAAGCCATTGGCGGCAAAGGTGAGCGAATTTTGATAGAAGAACCAAAATATCCTGATTGGTACTTGAGTGAATTGGAAATCAGTGAAGTGGTTGATTACGCGAATGAAGGAAACAAGTCTTTACAAATTCAATTAAAGAAGTTAAAATTAATGTATAATCTAATAAAAGAAAGCAGATGGTAACCAAAACTAATAAACTACCTTTGAAAGACATACTGGCGGCTATTGACATGAACGCAAAAAACGTGTGGGATGAACTGTCAGATGATGAACGCAAACAAGTTTCTTTTTATCTGCTGAATAGATATGTGAGTGCTATCAAAGGAAAAACAGAAGACAAACAACTACAAATATTTAAAACAAATCAATATTACAACAAACACTTTTTTACATTGAGCAAACACAAAAAACTGTTATGGTATTTGCTGTGTATGACTGCTAATGAAAATAAGAACATTAGATATCATGAATGGATTGGATACAAATCAAAAGAAAGTACCGGCACAGCCAAAGCACTGAAATTTTTAGAAAAACTTTATCCCACAAAGAAACATGATGAATTAAAATTACTGGCGTCAATTAACACCACCAAAGAATTGAAACAGTTGGCAGAAGACATGGGAATGAGCAAAGAACAAATTAAAAAGTTATTATGATAGAGAAATTATATCCGTGCAAGTATTGTAATGCTAAATTTGCCAAAGAAAAAACACTGTCAGTTCATATGTGTGAACAAAAAAGAAGATATTTACAAAAAGATGAACGCAGAGTTCAATTGGGTTTCCAAACATTTGTAAGATTTTATGAACTGTGTCAGAAGGCAACGAAAACGAAAACTTATGAAGAATTTTGTAAGTCGCCATACTACACAGCATTCGTAAAGTTTGGCAGTTTCCTCAGCAATGTGAAACCATTGTATCCAAACAAATACATTGACTATGTGGTCACATCGGGTGTTAAATTAGACCACTGGTGTAGAGAAGAACTGTATCAAAAATATGCTGTAGATTTGATATTGAGAGAACGTGTAGAAACCGCAATGGAACGTTCAATCAAAACCATGATGGACTGGGCAGATGAGAAAAATGCTCCATGGAATGATTATTTCAAGTATGCCAGTCTTAACAGAGTGGTGATGGACATTAAGGATGGTAAAGTATCTCCTTGGTTGATATTAAACTGTAAAACAGGCAAAGCCATGATGAAAAGGTTCAACGATGAACAGTTACAAATTGTGTATCCTATCATGGATCCCAGTCATTGGGCACTGCGTTTTAAAAGACTGCCAGCAGATGTAGAAATGGTCAAAGAAGTAACCAGAGAGGCAAAACTATGATAAAAGAAAACAATGTCGTTCCATTGTTTGGAATACCGTTATGTCAAACACAAATTCAACCTTTTGAAGAAAGTGAAAAGTTTATCAAAGAAAAATTAGATTATGAACTGCGTTCACACAAAGTATCTTATATTTCTAAAGATGATTATGTTTTAGATAGAGATAATTTATTGCCACTAAAAACAGAAATTATGAATCAAGTGAGCGAATTCATGCACGGTTACTTGGATGTTCATGAAAAACATAAATTTGTTTTAACAACAAGTTGGTGTAACAAATATGAACAAAATCAATACATACAAGAACATTATCACAGCAACAGTTTAATTTCAGGTGTGCTGTTTTTAACAGATTGTAAGGATACATCCAACATTGTCTTTCATAAAGATAAAAACCATACAAACATTTTTACTGATACTGTAAGATTAGATCATAAAGAACAATTTGATTACATCAACAAAAGAAGTTATTTGTATCATCAAACTAGAATGGCTGTGTGTCCTAAGAAATGGGATTTGATGTTGTTTCCAAGTTTTTTAAATCACAGTGTAGAAATAAATGCAAGTCCAACAGATGTTAGGTATACATTATCATTCAATGTATGGGTCCAAGGAGAAGTTGGTGGAGGACATAGCAAACTTACTTTATGATAGACTTAATAATAGGATCAGATCACAGAGGTCTTGAGTTAAAAAATCAATTGAGCGATTGGCTGTGTCCAATAGACGAAGACGAAACACACTTATTCAATATTACTACGTTTCAAGACATAGGCATTCACAAGAAAATACGATCAGATTACAATGACACAGCAGTTGCCTTGGCTGAAAGAATGGATGTGTTTGACCGGGGCATTTTGATATGTGGAAGTGGTTTTGGCATGGCAATTCAGGCAAACAGATTTCCAAAAGTGCGGGCAGTTGTTTGTACAGATAGATTTGACGTGGAAAGGGCTAGACAACACAACGATATGAATGTATTATGTATAGGAGCAGACACAACAGATTTTGAAACTGCTCGATATATGATTGAAGATTTTTTAACAATAAAATTTGCTAAAGGCAGACATACCAAACGAGTAAAAAAACTAGGACAATTAAGAAATGTTTGATGTTGACATAGACTTTGCTGATAGAAATGTGTTGCTGGACAAATTGAAACACAGAATTGCCAAACTGGACACAGGAAAGAAACACAATACAGGAGTTTATTTCACAGAAATTCCACACGACCCAGACACAAACATGGCAACAATAGATTATGAAACTGCTGAAGAAAGAAATTATTTTAAGATAGATTGTCTTAACGTCAGCATATACAAAGATGTAAAGGACGAGGATCATCTGAATCAATTGATGAACAAAGAACCCGTGTGGGAATTACTAGAAGCCAAAGACTTCAGCGATCAGGTATTTCATTTGAATGGACACAGCGAGATATTACAAAAACTTAAACCTAAAAACATAGAAGAACTGGCGGCTGTGTTAGCAATCATCAGACCAAGTAAAAGATATTTGTTAAACAAAGATTGGAACACCATATCGGAAGAAGTATGGACAAAACCTACAGAAGGATATTATTTTAAAAAATCACACGCAACATCTTACGCAGTGGCAGTTGTAGTACACATGAATTTAATATGCGAACAATTACAAAACAATGACCAGTAAAATTAGAAGAAGTTTGGCAAAGACATTAACTTGGAGAGTGTTGGCTACCACTGATACCTTTATCATTGCTTGGTTGATAACTGGAGAATGGACTTGGGCCAGTGCCATTGCGGGAGTAGAAGTTTTGACTAAGATGTTTTTATATTATGCTCATGAAAGAGTTTGGAACAAAATAAAATGGGCCAAAGAATATAAAGAACCTCATACTACAATTTTTCCCTACACTAAAGAAGATAAACGCTGGTAATTATTTAGGTTTACGCACCAATTGAACAGATTTTCTTTTGCTACGTTTCATAGCAAGATTACCTAGGCTGGTTATTGGCCCAATTTTTACTTTGACATCCTTGGTATTCATCATCATCAGCACATTGCGAAACTGTTCTAATTCTTTGCGTAAGAATATGCCGATTGGGATCATTCGGTTAGATTCCCACCACCAAGTTTTACACAAATCCATAAAATTTTCTCTAGATTTGATGTGAATTTGTTCATAGATATACATGGATGTGATTGAGTTGTCCTGGTTGTTGATGACTCCAACATACTCTTGGCCACCATATTCAACGACCGTGATGAACGGAAAGTTCTTTTCTATGTCGTCTAACAGCATTTTATATTCAATAAATACATTTAAAATTAAAGATTATGCAACTTGTGCCAAAATATTTATTAAATAACAGTGTAACTCTTACCGCGAATCTGGCAGGAGAAATAACGGAGTATAGAGCAGTGTATCAAAGAAATATAAATGTAGCGAGAGGTATCGACAACACCATCCAGTTCAATGTGTTGAATGCTGATCAGAAACCAGTGTCAATACTGAATACTTACACACCTAAATTCAAGTTGTATGATGAAAATAACAGATTGATTGTTGAAAGAGATGGCACTGTGATAGAAACTTCTACTCCTAGTAAAGTGGGACATTTCACTGTCACAATCTCAGAAAGCGATTTATTAAACATCAAATCGCAATACCTACACTACACAGTGTTTTTACAAAACGATTCAGACAACACAAAAACTATCCTACACAGTGGAACTAACTTTGAAAATAAAGGCACAATATATGTCAGCACAGAAGAATTTCCAGGACCGTTAGATTCTTATTCTGTGACAACATTTACTGAAGACAATCCATCATCTGGAGTGTTTATATCTGAAATTGTTTCTGCTGAACCAACCATAAACGGCAATTCTGCACTTCACACAGTGGCATATTATTTGGATCAAGCAGTGGGAGACATCACAGTACAAGGCACATTGGACAATCAACCAAATGCCAATACATTTTGGTCCGACATCGATACACTTACAGCAATCAATTCTGACACAATAAAATACGTGAACTTCAATGGTGTATTCAACCACTTGAGATTCAAACACACACTAACTTCTGGTAGTGTTACCAAAATATTAGTTAGAAACTAATTGACTTTTTACAAAAACTAATTTATAATAACAAGCATGAATATTGTGCTTGATACTTTACAAACTTATCTTCCTGCCAAAAGAAAACAAACACCCAGCGGTTGGATGGCGTTCAATGCTCCTTGTTGTGAACATAATGGAACAACTCCAGACACAAGACAAAGAGGTGGTTTGATTGCCAACGCAGACGAAGGTGTAAGTTTTCATTGTTTCAATTGCGGATTCAAAACCAGTTGGCGCACAGGCAGAAATCTATCTTATAAAATGAAAAAATTTATGAGATGGTTGAATATGCCAGATGATGTTATCACTAAATTGGCACTGCAGGCACTACAGAACAAATCGGATTCAACAGGTTTTAAATCCATAGTCACGTTACCAAAATTTCAAACCAAAGAACTACCTGCTAAATCCAAAGCCATACATGAGTGGGCCACATACAAAGAACTTGAACCTACAGGTGTAGACAAAGATTTATTTGCTGTGATGGAATACATTGCCAAAAGAAAACTCACATTGGATGACTATGATTTTTATTGGAGTCCAGAAGCAGGGTTTAGAGATAGACTGATAATCCCTTTCACATATCAATCAAGAATTGTAGGCTACACAGCAAGAAAAGTTGTGGACAGCAAAGTGAAATATCTTTCAGAACAACAACCAGGATATGTGTTCAACACAGATGCTCAAGATGATGATAGAAAATACATTGTGGTTGTGGAAGGTCCTATTGATGCTGTGGCTATTGACGGTATAGCACTGTTGGGCAGTGAGATTAAAGAACAACAATCAGCACTTGTGAACAGTTTAGGCAAACACGTGATTGTGGTGCCTGATAGAGATGAAGCAGGTGAAAAATTAGTGTGGGACAGTCTAGAAGCAGGCTGGAGCGTGAGTATGCCTGATTGGAATCAAGACATAAAAGATGTCAACGATGCTGTATGTAAATATGGTAGACTGCACACATTGTACACAATAATCAAGAATGCAGAGGATTCACAACTTAAAATAAAACTGAGGATGAAAAAATGGTTTACTTAAAAAAAGCGATATCATTTTTGTTTTCTCCTATCACTAAACTTGTAAATCATATCAAGTACAAAAAGAAGATAAGAGAATTACAAAAAAGAGATCCGTTCATATACAAATAAAATGATAGTTTGGGGCATAACTGGAAATAATCACGATGCTAGTTTGGCTGTGATGCATTATGGTGTGAAAGGTTTGACTGATCGTCTTCATTTAAAACTACTTTGGGCAGGTATGAGTAAAGACTTTAGTGGCATACCTGGAGATCCAAATCTTTGTCCAGAAATGTTGGCTCATGTTAGATCCAATGCCAGATGGGCTCACCCAGCCAAAGTAATATGGTACGAAAAACCTTTCAAAAAAACTATACGTCAGTTGTTGGCAGGACAAGGTTTAAAATTTAAAGAAAATGATGTGAAAAAATTTTTACAACGTCAAGGTATACACGTGCCCGTTGAATATATGGATCATCATCACAGTCATGCCGCTTATGGATACTACACATCTCCATACAGAGATGCCGCAGTTGTTGTGCTAGATTCTATAGGTGAATTTGAAACTTTTACTATTTGGCACGGTCACGGAGAAACATTAGAAAAGAAATATTCTCAACGTTATCCTCACAGCATTGGACTGTTTTATTCAGCAATGACACAGCGTTGTGGATTCAAAGCAAACGCAGAAGAATACAAATTGGAACAACTGTCACAAAAAGGCAAATGGAGAAAGCATTACAGATTGATGATGGAAGAAATTATCAAAACCAGGATGCCTTTCAAGACACGAGTTAATCTACACAGAGGTTGTAATTGGTGGAGACCAGAATTGAATACTGAAGAAGACATGGCAGATTTAGCGGCGACCACACAACACATATTTGAACAGGTGTTGATGTGTGCCAGTTCATGGATACAGATGAATATCAAAACCAACAACATTGTTTTGGTAGGAGGGTGTGCTTTGAATCGAACTGCTAGAACAAAATTACAATCTGTTTGGGATGACATATGGGTTCCTAAAAATCCTGGAGATCCTGGATCTTGTGTGGGTGCTGTGTGTGCCAAATACAACAAGCACATTGACAATTCAGACAAAATGTGGTATAATAACAACAATGGCTAAACAAAACAAGGACTATGGATATGAGATACAAAAACTGTATCTCGAAATGATGATGAGTGACGCAGAAACTTTTGTGCGTTGCCAATCCATATTCGATTACACTCTTTTCGATAGAAAACTTCAAAACACAGCAGACTTTGTGAACAAATATGTGGCACAGTACAATGCTTTGCCAACATATGATATTGTGAATAAATCTTGTGATGTTGATTTAAAACCAACAGAAAATTTAACAGAAGAACACTTTACTTGGTTGTTGGATGACTTCGAAACTTTTGTGCGACACAAGAGTTTAGAAAGAGCAATATTAAAATCTGCTGATATGTTGGAAAAAGGTGAATACGGTCCGGTTGAAGACTTGGTCAAAAAGGCAGTACAAATTGGATTACACAAAGACATAGGAACAGATTATTTTGATGACCCCAAAGCAAGACTGATGGGACTGAAAAACCAAAATGGTCAAGTCAGCACAGGATGGACCACACTGGATAAGAAACTGTTTGGTGGATTCAACAAAGGTGAATTGAATATATTTGCTGGTGGCTCGGGTGCTGGTAAAAGTTTATTTCTTGCCAACTTAGGATGTAATTGGGTACTGAATGGATTGAATGTGGCGTATGTATCATTTGAATTGAGTGAAGCACTGGTATCGATGAGATTAGATTCCATGCTGACAGATATTCCTACAAGAGAAATTTTTAAAGATTTAGATGGTGTAGAAATGAAAGTGAAACTGTTAGGCAAGAAGTCCGGTAAGTTTCAAATCAAATATATGGCAAGTGGTAAGAATACCAACGACTTGAGAAGTTACATCAAAGAATATGAAATCAAAACAGGCACAAAACTGGATGTGATACTGGTAGACTATCTGGATCTCATGATGCCAATCAGTAGAAAAGTTTCTCCAAGTGACTTGTTTGTGAAAGACAAATTTGTTTCAGAAGAATTAAGAAACTTATCAATGGAATTGAATGTGATCTTTGTTACAGCATCACAGTTGAACAGAGGTGCTGTAGAAGAAATAGAATTTGATCATTCGCACATATCTGGTGGTTTAAGTAAAATACAAACTGCTGACAATGTGTTTGGTATATTCACATCAAGAGCAATGAGAGAACGTGGCAGATATCAAATACAACTTATGAAAACAAGATCATCCAGCGGAGTTGGTCAAAAGATTGATTTGGAATTTGATGTGGACAGTTTGAGAATAAGAGACCTAGCAGAAGATGAAGCACAACAAAAATTTGGCAATAGCAATAGTTCAATATATAATTCATTGAAGAAAACTTCCACAGTAACTGAAAACAATGCTGAAGAACCAAAAGAACTGAAGGTTCCTGATCCAACCAAAGGAGATACTGTTGGTCGTATTGACACAGGCAACACTGATCAAACCAAATTGAGGGACTTTTTAAAGAACCTTGATGATGAATAAACAATACAAAAGAATAGTAATTCCAAAGGGTTTAGATTTAGGAACTAGTAGACGTACTTGTCATCAGTTGGCAAACACAATCAGTGCTAGATCAGGATTGAATATTTTTTCGGATGTAGAATCAATCGAACAAGGTGACTTGGTAGTGCTAGGCGGAGTTGGTGGTCACGACGGATTTCAAAAATATCACGAAATATTCAAAGAAAAAAATATTGACTATGTCAATGTCGAAAAAGGTTACTGCAATTGGTGGAAGCCGGTTTACTGGAGAGTAGCATTCAATGAGAATCAAATAACAGATATCAAAGGTGAATGGACCAACGAACGTTTTGTAAAATTTAATATGAAGATTAAACCTTGGCAAACCGGTGATCAAGTATATATTGTGGCACCAAGTCAAAATGGGTTAGATGTTTATGGTATACAACAGACTGTGGATCAGTGGATAGAATCCACAACAGAAGAAATTAAAAAATACACAAACAGACCAATCAAAGTGAGAAAGAAACTGCCTAAGAAAGCAAGAGGTTCAAGAGGATTCTGTGATTCATTAGAAAATATATATTGTGTAGTAAGTTTACACACTATGGCAATGACTGAAGCATTGAGAGAAGGATGTCCAATAATATCGCTGGTTCCTGGGTGTTTAAAAGATTACAGTGTGGAGTCAATTTCAAAAATTAATAATCTTTATTATCCAGATAACAGACAGTATCTATTCAACTGTTTGACTAATTTACAATTCAATTCTGGAGAATTAATTGCAGGTGTTGCCTGGGACACAATAAGCAAATACTACGGGATCAATATTATCAAAATCTAATCATCTGTTCCAGCAATGGCTGGCGGACAGCAAAAATTCCGCGAAGCGGTAACGCAGAAATTTAGATCCGCGAAGCGGTAAGCACAGCGAAATCGGTAAGCAATTTTAATCGATGATTTTTCTTTTGGCGCCTTTGCGTTTGACGTCTAGTGTGCTACAATGTATTCCACCATCCCAAAACAAATAGTGTCTTTGTGGCACAACGTGGCAGTCTATGTGCAAGGACTTCAGTTTGGCAAACAGTTTGGGTATGTGTCTAGCAAACACAATGTTGTGTCTGTCTATGATCAACACATTGAGATCAAAGCACACTTCTTGATTGTAGCCTCTCCAGTTGTCCAAGTATTTGTTTACCCAGTCAATGTCCATTCGATTTTTGGCTTCTGCGTAATCCTGTACATATCTATCCATTTTTAATTCAGGCAAACAGTCACTCACATCTATCAATTGTTTGTTGTGTAAGCATTCTGGAACCCATTCCATGCCTGCGTGTATCACTGTGTCATCGTCTATCATGATGAAGCCATGATCAATGTGACCAAAGCCTTTGCAACGTGAGGCAGTGTTATGGACAAATCGATACTCCGGCAACTCTCTTCTGCACCATTCCAAACCTGAGGCTGAACCAGGACCTTCATGATTCACAATGATGGCATCGCCTGCTCGGAACATGGTGGCTGTGTGCCACAACACTCTGTCCTTTAATTTTTGCTTGTAGGTTTGATCATTCACAAACCAATCAT
>JGI10211J34971_10000146_pt1 | contig 54624 bp, 40 predicted proteins | sample Etolagsediment_FD_34971 | JGI IMG/M metagenome (IMG submission 34971) | reverse complement strand
CCCCCCCGCCGCTCTTGGCGGCGACTATTATCATTCGGGCCACCTTGCTCCACATCTTGCCGCGCTTGGCGTCAACCATCGCCTTCTTAAATCTTATTCCCGCCCAGTGTGAATGACCTGACATATCTGCTCCTAACTAAAAACCAACAACGAACAACTAAATATTATACCTTTTCTCTGTTCAACAAGTAAGCACTTTTCTAAAGACTTTGTTTATTATTATGACGACCTTCGTATTGAGTGGGCAAAATGTTCCCGAAAATCGGTGGAATCACACAGCCACATCGGGTATTATAACAACAGATATGCCCACCACTGGGGTTGGGCGAAAGTTAAATGGCAAATGTTAGATAATTTTTTGAAGGAGGATGCTATGTCAGGATTCAGGCAAGCTGGATTTGTGGTTCTCTTGGCCGCTACTCTGTTTTGCGCGGCGCCGTCTGCACTTACTGAAGGAACAGCGAAAAACAATAGGGACAAAATCGTCCAGGCACAGATAGCACTCACAGTCTCCGAGAGCAAGCGGCTTATCGCTAAGGCGGTGGCGCAGATGCCCATCGTCAAAGACGCCCTCAAAAACGGTATGGTCATCATAACAAAGGGCACCACCAATACCTACGTTGCAGAGGAAATCCTCGGCAAGAAAATCGCACACGGAGCGTACGTATTCGGCAGGACGTATCCGGAAAAAGGTGGAAAGGAACTCGGTGATGTAAAAAGCATCGGCGAGGTCATATTAGTAAAAGGAAAGCACAGAGAAGACCTATCTCTGGCTGAAGCTGTAAAGATGCTAAAGCCCGGTGACGTTGTGATAAAGGGCGCCAATGCTCTTGACTACGAGAATAAAACTGCCGCCGTCATTGTTGGCAGCTCCTCCGCCGGCACTACAGGCAAGATTATGCCGTATGTCCTCGCCAGAAAAGCCCACCTGATTATACCCGTGGGACTTGAGAAAGAGGTAGCTGGCGACCCTGTCGATATTGCTAAAAAGATGTGTGAGCCAATTGAAAGTCTTAACAAAATCCCTTCGATGTTTTTTCTCAACGGCCAGATTATAACTGAAATCGAGGCCCTCAAATTCCTTGCAGAGGTCTCGGTCTTCCAGGCCGCTGCAGGAGGCATCGGCGGAGCAGAGGGCTCCGTCAGACTCATTTGCCGCGGAACAAGAAAGCAGGTTCTGCAAGCTCTTGAACTGGCCAAAGAGATTCAGGGCGAGCCGCCCTTCGTCGAGTAACCCGTTTCACGCTGTCCGTTAATCGTCAAACGCAGCAGCATTTTTTTGCCTTTGAAATTGGGTTTGAATTGGGTTTGTTTTGCCCACGTCTGCGAAGTGGTACATTTTCATAATCCTTTGTTAAAACAGAACTTACGTTCATTTGAGCATCCAGCAAATTGGCTTTGATTGGCTTTGTTTTCACCGAGTTTCCAATCGGATTTATTTTTATATTCCCTTGTTATAACAAGACTTACGTCCATTTGGGGGACCGGCAAATTGGGTTTGTTTTGCATAATTCGTCGCTTGTCGCTCGTGACCCGTGACCCGTGTCTTGTGACTGATGCCCTGGTTCCCTGCATCCTGACTCCTGTCTCCTGTCTTCTGTCTCCTGTCTCCTGTCTTCTGTCTCCTGTTTTCTGTCTCCTGTCTCCTGTCTCCTGTTCTTATTATACCATACTTCCACCAAAAGTTCAACGATTATCTAACAAAAATAATAAAAAAATGGCCAAAAATTAGACGCAGATTGACGCGGATTGACGCGGATTAACACGAAGTTTTTTTGTACGGAGATAGAAGTATATAAGTATATGCATATATACTAATGTAGTGCTTTAAGGGTCATGGTTTTTTGCCACAAAGGCACTCCCCGCTACTCGCTGTCGCGAGTAAGACGCGGGGACAAGGAAGACACGAAGAATCTTTCATTAACCACGGATACCTTGGGCACAAGTTTCGCGGATTTACGCGGATTTTGTATTTGCCAACCGGTGGGGACTTGGTAGCGGCTTTCTCGATACCAGTATCTGTGAAGCCTGCGACCAGCGTCCGCTGGGCCATCGGGGATGGCCCGCATAAGAATATGCAGGCTGGCAAAAAGGGATTCTTTATTAGCCATGAATACTCCATATTTTCAAAACTTTGCCTTGCTTGCCTTGATTGCCAAATAATGGTTTTTGGCGTGCCCAGCACCAAATTACCACAGCACTTACCTTGTAAGTGCGGGGTAAACGGCAGCAGCCTATTTGGTGCGGGACGATACGTGCGGTTCTCCGCTAAATCTAGCGCCTGCTGGCGGGTTATCCTGCACTACGAGAGTACAGGGTTTACATTATACCATACTTCCACCAAAAGTTCAACGATTATCTAACAAAAATAATAAAAAAACGGCCCCATTGCTTAGGGTGTAGTTTACTCTAATGGGGTCATTGCGAGCGCAGCGAAGCAATCTCAAAAATATTTAGCCCTTGGCTCTCACGCGGGGTTTCGCTGAGAAAAAAGAAAATTTTTTGAGAAATACTCTGAAAAGTGTCCTGTTGTTGTTAGGCTTGACTGTATGAACAAAAAGAAAAGAGACGTTACCACCAAAAGTATTGATAAATTACTGAGATTCCTCCCCATCTTTGAGCAAGAATGTTATGAGTTTTCCAAGTGGCATTTTCCAGAGCCTTCCGAAGATGGAACTAACTACTTTCCTCATGGCGACTACTCAGAAAAAGTGAGTGAGTTTGAAAAAGCTCTTTACGAAGAAGGATTTATTATCTCATTTGACTGGGCAAAATGGCAGAATGAAGCAGAGAAATACTGCTTGGAACCTAAAAGGCTGAAAACTGCGGATCTTACAACTCTCCAAAAGCTGCTCACGACTCATATTCGGAAGGAACGTTTCTGTGAGGGACATTTGGGAGCTATGCTCAAGGCCGGACACATCACTGACATCTTACGTAGGCTAAAAGAAATCAGAAAAGAAATGATAAAAAAATGAGTAAATAACTTTTCAGATCTCGACTGTCTCTTTGTCTTTGACGAACTTAACATTATCCCCCAAAAGCGCAGGATATTTTTCAGGGAAGAAAGTATGGACAGGAATTATGTGTTTCGGCTTAATTGCTTTGGCGAATTTCCTCAAATCTTCAATGTAAGCGTGGCCGCTACAATGAACCTGCAAAACAGGTACGTTATTTCTATCCCAGAACTCCTTCACATCAGACAAATATCCCTCCCACATAGAGTAGATTAAACTTGTATTTTCCAAATGTTTCTTTTTCGAAAAAATCCATCTGGTTCTATACGAGTCCTTTATGACTAACCTATCCCTGGCACCTTGCATTTCATCATATGTTATTTTTGCCGACTTAAACCTGAACAAACTTTTATTCTCAGCCATCTTATCTGTGTAACTGTTGGGAACAAAAAAGATCCTTATGTTCTCCCCCCAGTCAAATTGAGGGACATGAGGAGAAATCTTCTTCAACTTATGCAGGATAAGAGCAGTGTAAGGATCAATTACAAAAATTCGATTAGTCCTCAGACAACCTCTGTAGATAGAGACAATTCTGTCAATATTTTGAGAAGAACAGGCTATGAAAAACAGTTCCCTTTTGTTCTCGAATAGACTAACCAACTTATTTTCTATGTCTTCTTCACTCCTGTATTCTCCTTGTTCTCTGCCCAACATTGACCCTTCAAGCAGTAAATACGAGATGTTCTTTGGGGGTCGTTTCAGCATATTCTCAAATAAGATACCCTTTCTTCCGTGCCCTCTGAAATCACCTGAATAAAAGATTTTCTTGCCTTCAGCCTCTATTAGAAATGCCAAAGCAGCAAAACCAGAGTGGTCAACCAAATATGGAGTTATCTTGAAGTCCCCTTTCTTGAACTGCTTCCATACCTTGACCATTTTAGCATTTATCGCCTCAAAATCCGTCTGCCCAAAAAAGTGGGAAACTTCAATCAGTTCTTTGCAGCCTTCACTGAGGTAGACAGGTATCTTGGGATTTATGAAGGATAACAATCCGTAGTGATCTTGGTGGGGATGACTCAACAAAATTGCATCAACAGAAGGTTCTTCATCTTTGTAGAGTCCTCTTATGTCTGGCAGAACACCACTTTCTATCAGGTCTTTTTTTGACTTGTCCTTAATCTCCTTGGAGTCAAACCGCTCCATATTTTCATCAACCAGAGGCAGTCCAAAATCTATTAGTATTCTGGCTTTCTCTGATTGGAGTTCTACACACGTTCCCCCAATCTCTTTTGCACCTCTGTGTATAGTTAGTTTCATAGCTGAGTTAGATTGCTTTCGACAAGTCTATTTTATTCTTAAGTTGAAGGACTTTGATGTTAGGGGCTTTCCGCTTCAATTTTTTGATGCTTTTTTCGGCTATTCCAGAATAACCTCCAACAACGACTACGCCCAAAACATCAGGGACTATATTTACAGTTAGAGAGTCATTTAATAATCCCAACTCTTGCTTTTGTATGAAGTTCATTTGGTAGCATACTTTGTAGTCAGGAAAGTTTTCTGAAATTCTCTTTTTGTAGCCTTCAAGTTGTTCAACAACGTCGCCTCTAAGCTCAGGATTATTACCCAGTTTTACTTCAAGGACACAGAACTGATAGTCATTATTCTTTTTGCGAATCAGTGCCAATAAATCCATCTTGGTACGATGTTTAGTATCTGCCACCTGCCTATCTATGATAATTAAGTCTGATCTGCCAATATTGTCCGTCATAAGCATTTGTTCAAAAGCTGTTTCTTCTTGATAATTAACTTTTTTTACCCTGTTTGCCATTGACAATAGATTTGCAGAGCTAAACAAAAGGTGCAACTGCTTTCTGGAGAGGCGGAATACCAAATAATCGTTTTTATCTTTCTGGGGTTTGAATCGTGCTATTATTTTATCGCTGATAAACTTGTAGTTGATTTCAATTTTGTACAGTTGCTTGGTTGTAAGGTAAGAGATTTTTCCTATACTATTTCCTTTGCAGTAGAGATTGAAGTAGTTATCCCTAAGCTGTAAATCATATTCAAATCCTGATCTGACAACTGTCTCAACCAAGAATCTGAAATGAGGCTTTATTATTGCAAAGATGTCCTCAGAAAAATATCTTTGAATAACTGGTATTCTCATAATGGCTCGTTTATAAAATACGTATTTGCTGCCATCAACTCGAAAACTTATGCTGTAAGGATACTATTCTCAGAATAAATAGTAAATGATAGGCCCCAAAATAGTAGTACTTTCCCCCCAAAACCCGACCAAGACTGTCCGTAATACACGCAATACGAACGGCCCCCGCGGCGAGCGGAGTAAAACCGCACATTTGCGCAAGGGGGTAGCAAAAACACATTTAAAAACCGCACACTTTTGCCAATTTTTTCGCATTTTTTTCAACTTTTTTCAGCCAACTCGCCAAAAACCGCGTTTTCGCGGAATTTTCCGCCCTTATCTCTATTTCCCATCGATTATTTTTCCCTTGACCAATTACCAAAAATATTCTACCATACAAATTAGCTTGCTTATGACGAAAAAGATTGTGGACTGTTCCGTATCTTCCTTAGAGTTTATCGTTACTTTGCAAAGGGACAACGTAAGGCGGGAAAGGCCCATAAGGCTTTTTCCGGCTGGTAGTTAAGTTATAAAGATGCTTTTTGCGTCCGTTGTAGATGGCAAATGCAAGCCGGAATTGCGACTCTCGATACAATGGAAGAAAAGTAAATTTAGTGTGAAACGAAATCTATTAGAAAAAGCGCTTGCTTACCAGCGCGGGAGTAAAATACTGAGCATAAAATCAGCTAATTTCGTGGTAAAAATGAACTGTCAGTACCAAAAGTGCCGAATTACAGTTGATTTTGGCCACAGATAATTGATTTTACGCTTTGTCGAAAAGGACTTCGTAATTCGCGCCCATTTCTTTAGAGCTTTTCTGCCGGAAAATCCCACAATTTATCTCCCTTGAGTAACGCTTTAAGTCTATTGTAATTGCAAGGGAAAGGTAAGTATTATGGGTATCATAATGATGCAAAACTTTCCGCTGCCATACGTGGCAGCCACAGTTATCGCTTTTATTCTGGGAATATGCCTGGCTGTAATCGTTTACCAGATGATTTCCAGAACAAGGGCCAGGACCTTTCATCAGGATTTGGAGCGGCAGATTAAAGGCGCCAAGAGGGAAGCTGAAAACATAATTAAGTCTGCCCAGATTGATGCTGCAGCAGAGGCCCTCAAGAAAAAGGAGCAATTCACAGCCGAGACCAACCAAATTCGTGCCGAGTTGCGTGAGACAGAAACGAGGTTAAGCAAACGCGAGGATACAATTGACCGGCAGATTGAACAACACCAGCAGCACGAAAAAGCATTAAAACGACAAGAACAAGATGTCGATAGAAGAGCGCGCAGTATTAGCAACAAGGAAAAACAGCTTTCGGTTTTGATGGCGCAGCAGAAGAACCAACTGCTTAAAATCACCGCGATGGATGTCGAAGAGGCCAAGAATCTGCTTTTAAAACGCCTCGAAAACGAGTGTGAGCATGAGATGTCCGCTTTAATTCAGCGCAAGGTCGAAGAAGCCACCGAAGCCGCGAACGAAAAAAGCAGGGAAATAATGAGCGCAGCTATTCAGCGCTATGCCGCCGAGCATACCTGCGATGTATCTGTCTCAACCGTTGACATTCCGAATGATGATATGAAAGGCCGAATTATCGGTAGAGAAGGCCGCAATATTCGCGCGTTTGAAAAAGCTACGGGTGTTGATGTCATCGTCGATGACACACCTGGAATGATTGTTGTAAGCGGTTTTAATCCTGTCAGACGCGAAGTGGCTCGCCTTTCGATGGAACGGCTCATACAAGATGGACGAATACATCCGTCTCGAATCGAGGAACTTGTTGTCCAGACCAAAAAGGATGTTAACCATAAGGTCCTGCAGATAGGCAAAGACGCGGCGGTCGAGGCCAACATCACAGGCCTGAGCAACAAAGTACTCAGTTTGCTGGGTGCTTTGAGTTTTAGAACAAGTTACGGCCAAAATGTGCTCCGTCACAGCATCGAAGTTGCTTTTCTGACACAGGTTATGGCTGATGAACTCGGCCTGGACGGCTCAATAGGCAGACGTGCCGGGCTGCTGCACGACATCGGCAAGGCGATTGACCACGAGGTTGAAGGCTGCCACCCGGAAATAGGCGCAAATTATCTGAGGCGTTTTAATGAATCGCCCATTGTGCTAAACGCTGTCGCAGGTCATCACGGGGATATCCCGGCGGACAATCCTTACACTCCATTGGTCGCCGCTGCGGACGCGATTAGCGCTTCCCGTCCCGGAGCAAGAAGAGAAACGCTTGAAAGGTATATCAAACGATTAGAGAAGCTTGAGGAAATCGCCGGCGGTTTTAAGGGTGTCGAAAACGCATACGCAATTCAGGCGGGGCGGGAAATCCGCGTGATTGTTAATGCGGAAAAGGTTGACGATGAGTCGGCTATGAAAATTGCGCGTGACATTGCCAAGAAGGTTGAAGACGAAATGACCTATCCGGGTGAAATCCAGGTAACGCTTCTGCGTGAGGTCCGCTGCATCGAATATGCAAAATAGTGAATTCGTCAGTCGTCGGTCGCATTTCGTATGTCGTGAGGGGAGTTATGGGAATAAAAACATATAGGGACCTGGAGATTTGGAAAAAAGGCATTGAAGTAGTCAAAGATATATATAAGCTGACGCAAAAGCTTCCGAAGCAGGAAATGTACGGATTAGTCAGCCAAATGAGACGATCAGCAATTTCCGTACCTTCGAATGTTGCTGAAGGTTTTAAAAGGTTTCACAACAAGGAGTATAAGCAGTTTTTGCATATGTCGCTGGGAAGCTGCGCAGAACTGGAAACGCAGATAACAATAGCAAAAGAGTTGAGGTATATACAAGAAAACGAGGAAGCCATTTTGCTTGAGAAGTTAGACCATATAGGTCGAATGATTTCGAATTTACTCAAAAAACTTTAACGATACACGAAATACGATATACGAAATACGATATACGAGATACGATTATGAAATTAAACATTTTTTGCATTGGCGACATAGTCGGTCGTCCCGGCAGACGTATTGTTGCCGACAAGCTGAAGTCATTGGTCAAAGAGCTGGATATCGATTGCGTGATAGCCAACGCTGAGAATGCTGCCGGCGGTTCAGGCCTGACGCCGCAAATCTATGAGAAGTTATTGCGGTACGGCGTGAACCTGATTACGTTGGGCGACCATACTTATCGCAAAAGAGAAATTATTAAGACACTGGAGGTAGCCGACAATATCGTGCGTCCTGCGAATTTATCCGAGTTTGCTGCAGGCCGAGGGGTTGGGGTTTATAAGACAGGTAAGGGGCCGACGGTAGCAGTTGTTTCTTTGATAGGCCGAATGTTTATGAGGCCGGCCGATTGTCCCTATAGCGCTGTTGACAAAATCCTGAGGCAGCTTCAGCAACAGGCCGAAATCATAGTCGTTGACTTTCACGCCGAGGCCACCAGTGAAAAGGTCGCAATGGGCTACCATCTCGACGGCAGGGTCAGTTGCTGTTTCGGCACTCATACCCACGTTGCGACCGCTGATGAGAAAATCCTGCCCAAAGGCACCGCGTATATCACTGATATCGGTATGACGGGCTCTCATAATTCGGTGCTCGGCCGGAATACTGAGAGCGTGCTCAAGTCGTTTAGAACGCAGATGCCGTTTCCGTTCGAGGTAGCAACGGACGATGTGAAAATGAGCGCGATTCTGGTCACCGTGGACAGCAGCACAAAGAAGGCTGAGCATATTGAGCGAGTCAAGGTTGACATAGAGTCAAAGGATTCGACAGGTTACGATAGCGACGACGGCAAGCCGGAATACTTCAATAACTTCTAACAGCGGATAGCGTTTAGCGGATAGCGGATAGTCTTTGCCACAGAGGTTACAAAGAGTTAACCATTTTTTAATCGCGAATTTTGCCGATTCCCGGTTTATTAGCGGCGTCTGGCTGCGTGTCGGGGGGCTTGAGATTAAAGGCGATGGCGTAGATACGCCCCTGCCCGATGGCGACTAAGCGCAGTGTGCCTTCCTTGTTGATGGTGCCCTTCCAGGCCTTGTCGGCAGCAAGCTCGCCCAGCGGCTGAAAGTCAAACGTTGCATTGGCCTGTTCAAATCGCTTCCGGGCGGCAGATTTCTCAAGTGGCATCTGAACCGCTGGAAAGTTCTGGCCGGCCGGACGAAAACCCACATAGAGCCTGGTTGCGTCTTTGGGCCTATCGACCTGCCAGTGCCAACCGTCACCGAGCCGTTCGATTTTGCCGCCGAGCTTATCCGGCAGGTGCAAGCGGGTAGCGGGGTCTCCCAACAAGGCGTACATTAGAATCTGGTCGCGACGAATTTTGGCGACATCCATTTTCTCTTCGAGCTTGCCCTCAACATTTACAAGCATCCGCTCAACGATGAAATCTCGTGTCTTCACCGCTTCCTGTTGTGCAGCCAACCATATAGTGCCAAGACGCTTGTCTTTCTCACCTCGCTCTCGCACCAAACAAAGGCCCGAAAAGTAATTCGTAAGCGGATGTGATTCTGTGGTTGCGCCAATGACGGCCGCTGGCCCAGCGGGCGTCAGGAGCAGGGATTCGCAGAGACAATTTTCGGGACCTGTGAAGTTGCCGGTACTACAGGCAATAATCACCGTTGGCGGGCCTGGCTTGCCGGTAGCGAAGGCATCGTTGAAATGCGCGGTGACATACCCAACTCCCTTGCTTTGGAAGACCATCGAAAAAAAGTGCTCACTGGTGCCGTGGCCCATCAGGACTGCCATTACACCGCCTCGCTTTAGTTGTTTTGTAAACATCTCTGGTTGATCAAACGGCCAGCCGCATAAAGCGTGCATCTTGTCGGCTGAGATGAGCCACGGCCTCAACCATTCCGACGCGTTTGTTCGGACGGTATTAAGGAGCAACTCAGTTGCCATCATATTGAACATCGAATTGTAGCCTGCGGTGCCAGCCCAAATGGGCAGCCGAAGGTCGTCAACCGTGGGCTGTTTCTGCTCAAAGACGGCAATCTTTTTGACGACCAGCTTGAGTTGCTCGGCCGTGCGAACCGGAATCCGCCCAACGGGGACATCTGGAATCAGATCAGTGTCGAGGTCTGCCCAGAGAGTATCAGATGCGAATTCTTTCTCTTGAGGTGCTCGCCAGCGATAGAGTTTGCTGCGCCGGCTGGGAACATACCAAGGCTCTTTTTGCTTACCCTGCTCATCGTCGCCCACAAGCAGTAAGAACGCAGGTGGACGTTTTAGGGCAGCTATTGCCTCGGGGACAGGTTGTGTTGAGATAACCGTCTCAAAACCGTCCTTTCTGCGCATATCCGCGAGCGGCTTGACAGCTTCCAGAAATACAGGCCTGGTCACCACCAGCCATATCGGTTGCTCCTTCGTCGCTTCATTGCCAGCCAAGACAGGTTCGGCTAAGAGCACCACCATCAAACACAAAAACAAACCCAACAGACTGCCCAAAAATATTTTTCGCATTTTGAACTCCGCGAAAAACAGATTTCGTCGCCGATAATTGGTCCTGTTAATATAGGCGCAAAAACCAACAAAAAGTTAACAAGATTTTTCTCAAATCAATTAAAATACCATAAATAATGCTGGCATGAAAACTAAAAACTACAAACTCAAAAATGCTGAAGGACGGCTATTGCAGGAATGGGTTATGTTCTTTTTCCTGTGCTATGGATGTTGATGGGCCGTGGCCGGGCAGACAGAAGGTTTCGTCGGGCAGGGTAAATAGTTTTTCTTTTATGCTCTTTTTTAGTTGGGCGAAGCTTGCACCCGGAAAATCTGTTCGGCCGACCGAACCGGCGAATAAGGTATCACCTACTAAGACAAGGCTGTCCTGTTTTGAATATAGGCTGACGCCGCCGGGCGTGTGCCCGGGCGTATGAAGTACCTCCAATTCTATATTGGCGTGTTCTATTTTGTCCCCTTCTTCAATGAATCCATCGGCCGACTCGGTACTGAATGTTTGTCCGGCCAGAGTTGATAGATTATCCTTTGTGCCTGTGAGCATTTCAGCATCGAGTTTATGGATATAGACCTTTATTTCAGGGAAGCTCTCGCGCAGCAGAGCGACACCGGTGACATGGTCAATGTGGCCGTGAGTGAGAATCACGGCCACGGGATTTAGCTTGTGCTGCTGTAGAAAATTGATAAGCTGACCCGCCTCAAGGCCCGTATCAATAATCAGGCAGTCTTTGTTGGTCTCACTGCTGCGCAGGATATAGCAATTGGTTTCAAACGAGCCCAAAACTAAACGGTCGATTTTCATTTAACAGCTCACTTAAAAAAAATTATATTAACAGAGGCGGCATTGTCGGTCAACAATCTTTGGGCTTGACCGGTAGCTGTGAGTTTGTTATTGTGCCTGGGCCATATAAGGGCCCGGGCAAAAATGGAGAAGTTTATCGAATGAAGGTTTTTAAGCGAGTATTTAAGTACATTTGGCCACAATGGCCCCGCATTATTATCGTCGTCCTCAGCGCTATAATCGTCGCCAGTCTCTTATCACTGAGTTTTATAACGATTATACCACTGCTAAAAGTAATGATGGGCAAAGAGGGTCTGCACGGCTGGGTCGATAGAAAAAGCTGCGACTGGAAATACGGTGTCGATTTCCATATTCCAGACACCACAGATTTTGTCGACAGCAACAGCCGGGATGTCGCATATCATCTTCTTATAACTGATGTCAAAAAGGATAGTCTCGCTGAAGCGGCAGGACTGAAACCGACAGACAAAATCGTTGGTGTCGGTGAATATGTGGTCTCTGAGAAAATCGAAAAAATACCGTTTCCCACTCTCCTTGAAGAACTGGCCACGACCGGCAAAAGCAAAGTTACAGTGCAGTTGAGGCAATTTGGTAAAGAGAACATTTTAGAACTCGAACTGAATACACCTGAAAATAAAGCTCACATTGACAGTCTGCAATTGGGGACTTTTGAGCGTATGCAATGGGCGGTCAAAATGGCTGTTATTCAACGCGCGCAATGGACGATTAGTTTTCTTCCAAGAGGGCAAAGTGATACTAACAAAACAAAAACGGTGGTCTTTATTATACTGGCCATAGGAGTAGTTACGGTAATTCGATGTTTAGCAAAATTTTACCAAGATTATATGGCTCAAAAAGTGGTGCAGGTCGGAATAAATCATTTGCGGGAGGATACCTTCGGGCATGCAATGGATATGCCTATGGGCTTCTTCGCAAACGAACGGCCCAGTGACACTGTCAGCAGGATTGTTCGCGATACCAGCGTGATGGGTAAGGCAATTAAAATAATGCTTGGTAAAGCACTTCGGGAACCGCTCAACGCCACTTTTATGTTGGGCTTTGCGATGTTGCTAAACTGGCAACTTACGCTGATATTTCTGTGTGCTCTGCCTCTTGTGCTGGGATTACTGGCTATCTTCGGCAGGAAAATGAAAAAAGCTACAAGAAAGTCCCTGGTGGCGAGCTCACAAATGCTCGGAAAGCTGCAGGAAACGATGGCAGGGCTTAAAGTCGTGAAAGTTTACAATCAGCAGGATTGTGAGCGAAACAGTTTTAGAACGATAAACAACAGATTGTTAAAGCAGTTGCTTAAAATCTCGAAAGTTGATGCAGCCACGATGCCTGTGCTGGAAGTGCTTGGAATGATAGCGGGCAGCGCTGCTTTAATAGTAGGAGTACAATGGGTTACGCGAGGTCAGATGGACAGCCCTGAATTTTTCGGGTTATTGATTTTGCTGGGTGCTACCGCCGAGGCGGTGCGAAAGACAAGCGATATCTGGAACAAGATACAAGAGGCAAACGCCGCCGCGGAAAGAGTCTTTGCCATCATAGATGAGCCAATTGAGTCTGAAAAACCCGGTGCGATTGAACTTGCACCTTTGAAAGATAAAATCAAATTCATAGATGTCGTATTTACCTATCCGGGAACGTACAAGCCGGTGTTAAAGGGAATCAATCTCTCAGTACAAGCGGGGCATAATGTTGCCATTGTAGGCCCCAACGGTTCAGGTAAAACGACGCTGGCAAATTTGATGCCAAGGTTTTACAACCCCGATAGCGGCCGGATTTTGATAGACGGCAAAGACATTCAGGATGCCACGCTTGTCAGCCTGCGAAGCCAGATTGGAATGGTCACGCAAAACGTGGTAACATTCAACGATACTATAGCGGCAAATATCGCATACGGTAAGCTCGGCGCCACCAGAGAAGAAATAACTGCCGCAGCTAAACGTTCGTTTGCCCACGAATTTATCCGTCTTTTGCCGGCTGGCTACGATACAATAATTGGCGAGCAGGGTGCCGGACTTAGCGGCGGCCAGTTGCAGAGAATTGTTATTGCAAGAGCGATTTTGAAAAACCCTGCCATCCTGATTTTCGATGAGGCCACAAGTCAGGTCGATGCCGACAGCGAAGCCAAAATCCACAGGGCCATCGAGAATATTATGAAGGATAGAACCAGTTTTGTAATTGCCCATAGATTCAGCACCGTCATTACTGCGGATGTGATAGTGGTAATGGATGACGGCCGAATCATCGCCCAGGGTCAGCACGATGAATTGATACGAAGCTGCTTGTTATATCAAAGTTTGTACGAAACGCAGTTAGTAAAAGTATAGCGAACCGCGAATTGCGTATCGAGCCGCGAACCACGAATGAGTTAGGTTCGCATAACTATCGGCATTGCTGAGACTGGCTGCAACTATTGCTAAAACTCGGCCGCCGACTGAGGGATTTTTTGTATGACCGGACTTAAAATTCGTACTTTGACTCACAAAAAATTGTTCATCTTGCCGATTAAAACTAAGTGATGCAAGAAAGAACCCGAATCAGTGTTACAATACCTTACGGTATCACTTGATATTTTGGGACTGAAATTATGAATGAGCTTTTACGGCAGAAAAAAGCACATGACCTCTTCACGAGATACGAAGGTAATCCAATATTGACGCCTCAAAATTGGCCTTACCCAGCGAATTCAGTTTTTAATCCTGCAGCCGTTAAGTTAAATAACGAGACGCTGCTGCTGATTCGCGTTGAGGACATGCGAGGATTCTCGCATTTGACCGTTGCACGCAGCACTGATGGGTTCACTAACTGGGAAATTGACCCTGCACCAACTCTCGAAGCTGACCATAGTTCTCGAGAGGAAAAGTGGGGTCTGGAAGACCCTCGCATTATTTGGCTCGAGGAGCAAAATCAATTTGCCATCACATACACTTCTTTTAGCGAAGGCGGCCCCGTAGTTTCACTGGCGATTACCAAGAACTTCAGAACTTTTGCCCGCCTCGGTGCGCTTTTGCCGCCGGAAGATAAAGACGCCTGCCTGTTTCCTCGCAGGTTCAGGGGACGATTCGCATTGATTCATCGCCCGATTGTTCGTGGTCAGGCTCATATCTGGCTGAGCTTCTCACCCGATTTAAAACATTGGGGCGACCATAGAGCGCTGATTAAGACAAGACACGCCTATTGGGATTGCCACAGAGTCGGCCTGGCCTGTCAACCAATAGAAACGCCGCACGGCTGGATGATATTCTATCACGGCGTCCGCGTTACAACCGGCGGAGCGATATACCGCGTCGGACTGGCACTTTTGGATTTGGAAGAACCCTGGAAAGTCCTACGGCGCAGCGATGAATGGATTTTAGGGCCACGCGCACCTTATGAGCGGGTCGGTGACGTCAGTGATGTTGTGTTTCCGACCGGGGCCATTGTTCAGAAGGAAACCAACCAGTTTAATCTCTATTATGGCGCCGCCGACTGCACCGTTGCTGTTGCAACAACCAACTTTAGCGACCTCCTCGATTATGCTATGTCCTGCCCGGAAGTTAAGGAATAATCCCCCGGCATCGATAAACGTCCTGACTTATGCGATAAAGGAGAACTAATCCGCGATATTGATACTACAGCGCTGCATAAGCCCAAGAAAGGATGGTGTCTGTGCTGGTAACTTCTCGTAAGTATTCTACTTACAAGGAGAAAAGGTATGGATGCAAAAGCTATTAAGAGCATAGGTCGTAAACTGAGAAAATTTTTGGCTGAATTTGATAATTGTTTCGCTCGCAGTGAACCGCGAGAGCATTTGTGGACTTATGTTTCTGAACATTTGTGGTCGCTTAGTTTGTCTAAGTCAACCGTTACCTGATAATCCTGACTTCTCTTATACTGTTTGTCAGGAGGTTTGACTGAAGCGATAAACACCTGCTTTTGGCTTCACAAGGATTTACTGCGGAAAAGCTTACGAGAAAACCCCTAAGTTTGAGCAATACAAGGCGTTTCTTTCCTGTTAAATACAGGGTCCCAAATTATGCAGCTTTGACTTCTATCCTCACTGCTTTATTAGCCAGATTTCCGTGACAGATACACCACGCACCTGATTAGTAAGTTGCCATTGCAACCCAAGCACACCGTCACTTGTAGCAGCCTGCGGTATGCTGTATGAAACCGGTGTTGACTTGGTATTACCTCTTGAGGCGTGAATCATGTGGCCATCGTCGGTCTTGCACGTGAATTGCGGACCGAATGGACCGCGGTAGACCACGTTAATGTGATAAGTTGCACTGTGGTCAACTCCCTCCCAGCGCATCAGCAAGGGCGTACCATATCTGCAGGTCGCATGGGTCAGTTGAGAATGTCTGCGATCGGAGCCGGGTTTATGGTCGAGCCACTCTATCGGTGAATACACAAAGCCGGGGTCTTCCTGCCATGTTTTCTGTTTGATAAGGTGGGGCTGGGCTCCGGCGACTCCGAGATTATCGTAAAAGCCGCCCGGGCCGGCGTCTTCGTAGTTCAGTATCCTGGCGATGTCCGCAAGGCCGGTGACACCATCCAATTGAGTTTCAAGCCACTTTCGGTCGCTCAGTGGAGAATATATGTTATCCAGCACTTCATCAATATCGCCGAAGTTGTTGGTAAGACCCCACGATTGAAGTTCTTGCTTGAAAGTCGCCTTTGACTGAAATTCCGTATCGATTCTTGCCAGTGCCGTACGGGCATTCTTGACCACCGTGGAAACACCGATCATCTGAGCTTGCTTTAGAGTTTCATACGCCTGGCGCTCGTATTGCATTTCGGCATCGTATTTGCGCTTGACCTGTGCGTCTAGAAAGGCCTTGTAGAGGAACAGTTCCAGCCGCCAATTACTGCCGACACCTCCCATGTTCGTGGCGATATTCTTCCACAGTTTCAGCGCCTCTTCGGCACTTGTATTATCTGCCAGATGTCCCGTCCAGTTTTCTTCCAGAAGCTCAAGTCCCCGTGCAACGGCGCTGGCGCCGGCTTCGATTATTGCATCTTTTGAGTCGGATGAATTATCACCATCCGGATGTCTCTTGAAGTCGTAAGCGAAGAAGACCTTGCCGTAATCATAGAGAACATCACTGACCTTGGCATCGGGGTCCCAGCCCATAGCGCTCCAGATGAACTTGTTGAGGTCGTTGTAGCTTCCTGTATGGTTGTATGGCAGGAAGCCGACAGTGTCCTGACGCGTTGCATTGTGAATTTGTGCCATCATCCTGGGCATCATATAGATGCTGTGGTTGCGGGGCCAGATTTGTGCCCAGACACGGTCCCATTTGGGGACTGGGTACTGGCACCATCGAACGTGACAGATTTCCGGATAATGACGGATTTTGTACTGCGAGGGTAAATCGGCACGAATTTCGCGAATCCCCCGTTTGGTCCATGGCCCATAAACCATTCCGTAGAGCCAGCTCGGCCGTTTGGTCTTGAAATAATTGAAGATATAGTCGTCGTAGTCAACGGCGTGGTCATCCAGGCACTGGTTCGAATACCACCACTTGGCGCCGGGGTGACTTCCAAGCACCAATGGAAGAACACGTTCGGCCTTCGGAAAAACTTCCTGGGGCGGCTTGGAGCCGCTTGCATCGCCGCCATAAGTCGTAAAATGGTCTATGCCGGTTAAATCGGTGTATAAGTTCCTGATATCATCGTCACTGAGGTTGTTATGGTCAATTACGGCTTGACATGATACTTTGACGAATAAGTCGATGCCGAGTTCTTCCATAAAATCGTCAACATCGTGCGGGGCCTTCGGCTCGAAGCCATTAGTTCCGAACAGAACCAGGTCCCGCATATACTGCTGCTTTTGTGGGGCGTTATCCCAGTCAATAAAACCGTCTTCACTTTGCGTCGTTTTGATAATCTGCTGAGCGCGAATCGCACAGGCGGGGGCAGTGGCTATCCGAACATCATCAGCCAGCCGAATGTGGTTCGGGGCCAGGTACAACAGACGTATCAAACGGCCAACGGCGAATAAGGCGCCCTTGTCGTCGCGGCCAACCAGGTAAACCGTGGGCGTTTTTCGGACGGTTGGGTTAATCCAGACCGCATATCCCTCGGCTTTGGTGGGGACAGACAGCCCCGCGGGCAATGTGTACGAAGTCGGAAATGTCCCAACAGTACCAATAATAATTGCAGGCAAAGTGACGGAAGGTACGGAAGTGCTTGCAGTAAGACTGATTCCCGTGCGTCTTTCAATCTCCTCTTGAAGCATCTCCGCCGCTTTTGTGTGTCTGGGGTTGGATGCGGAAACTACAATAACTGCCTTTGAAAGATTGACTGTTTTCGATGACGGTTTGCTGCTGACGTATTGTGCACAACCAGTGAACAGCCATACAAAGACAATCAGAAGTGACACTGTTGCCAAAGTTCTTGAATTACGCATAATAAGTCTTTCATTAAATTGTACAGTTTTACTGATGGGTGAGCGCACGTAACTTTGTTCGTATTGTTGCGGGATTCTATTCTTATGAGTCGCCGCTTGTCAAGGAAAAACATCCTGCGCATTGGTCACGACGCTTCGTGATTTTTGTCTGGATTTTTCAGGAAAGTTAATCTCAAATAAAGTTTGTTGGACAAAAAAGCTTGCTTTATTGAGGTTAACGAGCATATAATACCCATTGTAAGAACACACTCATTTGTAACCTTTGTGATATGGGTGTAAATGAAACATACAATCTGTTTTGTATTTTTGTGGCCGCTTATAGGTTTTGAAGGAAGTGTATTATGTTTAGAAAAAGGGCGTTCGTATTCACTGTTGTTTTGTTGTTTGGCTTTGGCATGTTCAGCCTGGCTCCCGCGGTTGAGGGTGAAAATTCAGTCGATTCGAAGGGTATAGCGAGCGAGCAGACCGTTTATTTATTTTCCTTTTTTACATCTGAAAAGGATGGTCTGCGGTTAGCGTACAGTTATGACCTTTATAATTGGGCCGAAATTTCCGGCCCGCATTTGACTCCGGAAATCGGGGACAAAGTTATGCGTGACCCGTTCATCGCACGCGGTCCTGATGGAATCTTTCATATGGTCTGGACGACCGGCTGGCGTCGCAGGGACATCGGATATGCAAGCTCGCCCGACTTGATGAAATGGAGTAAGCAGAAGTTAATCCCTGTGATGGCGCATAAGCCGAAAGCCAAAAATTGCTGGGCGCCCAAGCTGTTTTACGAGGAGCGTTCGCAGCAGTGGATGATACTCTGGTCAACCTGGCTTGATGATGGGACTTTCCCCCCGCCGGAGAAGCCCGATACTACGAAACAAAACCGCATATTCTATGTCACCACAAGGGACTTTAGTAATTTCAGCGAGGCCCGTTTGCTTTTCGACCCCGGCCACAATTGTATTGACGCCTGCCTGCTGAAGGACGAAAACGAATATTTGCTGTTCTTCAAAGATGAACGCGGTAATGACGCAGAAGTTTTTAATCCTGATATTCAGAATATACGCTTTGCCCGCAGCAAGAGTCCTTTTGGGCCGTTCGGCTCGATTTCAAAAACGATTACCGGCAAGGGCCCCGGGAAGTGGCAGAATGAAGGGCCCAGTGCGATAAAGGTGGGGGCTGAATACTACGTTTTCTACGACCATTATAAAGGGGCAGCTCCTTCATATTATGGGGCGGTAAAGTCAACCAATCTTGTGGATTGGGTCGATGTCTCGGACCAAATGCACTTCCCTGGTTATTGCAAGCACGGTTCGATACTGCCGGTTCCCTCCGGGATTGTTAACGGGCTTTTGAGCAAAGCCAGAGCCGGTACCGCCACGGGCGAGGGAACAGATATTAGTGGCGCTGTCGATAAAGGTTCCATATTTAGGTTTACCGTCACGGGCGATCCACGCAGCGGGCTTTCCAGATGGCGACATACGCTCAAACAGATGAAGGCCAACGTTGATGAAGAGTTCGCTTTTCATATCGCCGCAGGAGACTATTTCGAAGATGACCGGAGCACCTTGGCTGCGGATTTCTACGAGACCCTGAAGGCCGAATTTGGAGATGATGTAATCTGGTATCCCGGTGTTGGAAACCACGAAGTACAAAGGGCGCAGGATGACCTGCTCTGGCTCCGCCAGTTCTACTACGACCATTTACAGGGGAAAGTCAATCCCGGCCCGAAGGGCTGCGAAGAGACAACCTATTCCTGGGACTACCAAAACGCCCACTTCGTCCAACTTAATATGTACTTCGATGGTGAAAAATACGACAAGGACCTCGGTTTTACCGATGCACTCATCGAATGGCTTGAAGAAGACCTCGACAAGAACGCAAAACCAGTGGTCTTTGTCATCTATCATGAACCAGCTTGGCCAAACGACCGGGGCGGCAAAGAGTCACCTGCCAATTGGCAGCGATTCATGAAGGTTCTCAACGATAGAAAAGTCGTCGCGGGCTTTTGTGCCCACACTCACAAGTACGCACGTTATCAGGTCGATGGAGACTGGGACAAGTTCACCTGGGAGGTGGATGTAGGCAATGCCGGACGAAAGAGTCACGCCGACGCACACGAGACTTTTGTCAATATCACAGTTAATAGTAATGGACTAGTGGAATTTGATACGTGGCAGGGGACCGAGGGCAGCGACTTCCATATAACGGATTCCTGGACTGTCAAAGTTAGTATTCCGGAAAGAGCTCAGAAGGAAACTGCCGGTACGGGCCGCTCAATGTTTGCTGATGACAATACTATTGGCTTATGGCTTTTCGATGAGACGCAGTATCCCCACACGACGCTGACCGATGCCGGTAAGTATGAATATGACCTTCGTTTGCAGAAGGGCGGCAAGCTGGTTGCCGGCAGATTTGGAAATGCTTTGAAAGTTACACCGGGACCTGAGCACGCCGTCAGTTTTGCAGGATTTAAGGGTTCTGTCCCAATTGACCAGATGAGAGAAAAAGATGGTACGCCGAGCGGGCTTTGGGGGCCCGCTGTTGCGCCGAAGAAGATATTGAATGCGCTGGCAGGTGGTGACTGGACTTGCGAGTTCTGGCTAAAGCTTGCATCTGTCCCCGCCGCTGATGTCACGATTGTTGACCTGGGACAGGCTTGTGAGCCCGGGGTCGCTGTCAATCTTGCAGCAGGGGCCACAGCTTTCAATATCACGAATTGTTACGCAGGATTCAAGGCCTCATGTCCGGCAAGTGCCGGAAAGTTGGCGGATGGACGCTGGCATCATATAGCGTTTACGCGTTCTGCGGCGAGCGGTGAGCTTCGTCATTTTCTTGACGGCAAGGTTCAGGCTGATGTAATAGTTTCCGAAATTGCCACGCAGCCGACGCCTGTTGTTATTAAACCCGAGGACCGTGAGCACGGCACTTTTGGTTTTTCTAAGGACAAGAGCTTTGAGTGGTGCAGGAAGCATCGATTTAATTTCACCGTAGGACACGACCGGAAGGCCAATAAGGATATGGCAGGTATGGTCGATGAGCTGCGGTTGTCTGACGTTGTTCTCTATTCGAAGAATTTTGTGCTGCCTGGTAGTTTTTCGCGCAATTATGGGTCACACGCACCAAAGCCGGCTGTGGCGAACGGGCAGCCTCTTCTGTTTGCGCCGGATTCTCCGAAGGGACCTGTACGGCTTGGCTCGCGCAAGCATCTTTTTATCGATGGTGCCCTGATTGACACGAAGCAGAACATCCAATTGACCTGTAATCCACCAGTCAATCGGCAGGACCTCAATTTCGGACCCAAAAAATCGTCATGGCGGGCGTCGGTCGTCGATATTGACGGGAAGGTTTACATGTATATCCCGGATGGCTACGGGTCTGAAGAAGGCATCACGCGTCTGCGGATTTCCAAGGATGGCATTAACTTTGAAAAACCCGAGCTCGGAGTTGTTGAGTATGAAGGTTCAACAAAGAACGAATTCGTTTTTTATGGAGTGCCTTTCTACGGTACCATGTTCCGCGACCTCAATCCCAACATCAGCCCTGAGGAAAAATTCAAATTGACGGCCTGGGTGGCGAACCGTGGGATCTACCTGTATATGTCACCGGACGGCATACACTGGCGAAGAAATGAAACCTGTATGCTGCCTTTGGTAAGCGGCGGCGGAGCCGAAACCTATTGGGACGACCAGCGAGGAGTGTACGTAGATTTCATAAAGCGCGACAGTAGTTTCAAAACAAGGGAGTATCCGGGTGGGGGACGGCGGGCCTGTATGTTCGAGACGCGCCAGATTCACAAGGCCTGGCCCTTTAAGGTCTTGGAAGAGCCATATTTCGAAGGTTGGCCTATGCCCGCTGTCACCGGCGAAGGGCCTATTGTATTTGGGCCGAATAAGAACGGCCAGGTTTACCGCACCCGCGCAATAAAATATCCCTGGGCGCCGGATACCTATGTGGCATTTGTTTGGCGTTTTGGAGAAGGTGAGCGCAGACAGGTTGACCTCGGCGTCAGCCGAGATGGTATCCATTGGAAGTTTTACGCCGACGAAGCGTGGTATATGACCCCAGGTTCAGCCGAAGAAGTGCTGTCGTTGTATGGGCTGATACGTCGCGGTGATGAAATTTGGCAGTATGCCGATTACGGCGGCGCCCACGGAGGCAGCAAGCGACGAACCTACGCCCGGCTGACGCAACGGCTGGACGGATTTGTTTCACTGGACACCGGCGCCGAAGCGGGATGGGCAACGACACGTCCGCTGATTTTCAAGGGGCGCAGGCTGATGTTAAACGTGGCGGCCCGAGAGTCAATGCGTGTAGCTATCCTCGATGAAAAGGGTAATGAACTCAAGGGCTTTGGCCTTGCCGATTGTGACCCGGTCGTAGGGGACGCAACGAGCTACCTGGTGAGCTGGCGAAAAAATGCAGACGTGAGTGGACTTGCAGGCAAGGTCATCCGGCTAAAGTTTGAACTGCAGAACACCAAACTTTACGCGTTCAAGTTTAACTAAGCACCATTTTTTCAGGGGGTCGTTGTTTGTGTGTTAAGGTTGTCGTTTCGTCAGCAGCCGTTGTGGGGTATTTATCAGCGCAGCCGCTTATTATTTATGCTCCGAAGGATTATGTGATAAAATGGAATGGGTGTTGGTTTGTGAAGAACCCATTTGGATCCGGCAGGAGGCACCCTTGGTGTACAAGCGGAAAGGGTTTACGTTAATAAAGCTTTTGGTGGTGGTATCTATCATTACGCTGTTGGTGTCGATATTGGTACCAGCGTTGAGCAAGGCAAAGGCACAGACAAAAGCAGCTACCTGTTTGTCTAACCTTCATCAATGGGGCATTATTATAAAGATGTACACACAGGATAACAACGGCCGTTTCATGCGAACCCAGGGCTACGAAAGATATGCTTCCCTGAGCAACCCTGATTTGAAGGTTTACTACATCTTCAAAAGGTGGCTTTTGCATGCGCGCTCACCAGCAGGGGTTGCCCCAAACTTACTATTATCCGGTTGTTGTCACAGAATAAGAAAACTTTCGACTTGCCCTGTCAATGGTACATACGAGAATACCGCAACTTGTTCCAAACTCACCGCTTACAACCAAAACCACTTTCAAAAGTGGGGCATTGTGAGAATAAATAGCTTGCATATTTGCAATGACTGAGATATAATTTCAGTAGAAACTGTTATTGTGGTAAATGCAGATTGTTTAGAAGATTATGGTATCCGGAACTAAGAAATCGTGGGTGCTGCCGGCGTTTATTATTCTGGGTGTGCTGTGTCTGTTTTTTGTAGGCGGTAAGCCGGGCTTGCCTGCGAGCGCTCAAGTGGAGCTGCAAACCGGTGCAGAGGGTAGAATTTTAGTAGTTCCGGTTCAGATTGAGCGCGACAGCTACGGGCTTGCGATGGTCGATACGGTGGCCCAGACACTGTGGATATATGAGCTAAACAGCCGGGGCCCTGCTCACAAATGGTTGAAATTGTTGGCAGCACGAAGTTGGCGATACGACAGACTGCTGCAAGAGTTCAACACAGACAGACCGAAACCGGAAGAGGTAAAGATGCTGCTGGAAAGTTTGGGCCAGCCCCATAAAGAACAAAACAGGGAAAGAACAGAGGATTCGGGTGTAAATCTTTTGGAAATAGCTAAGCCCAACGACAGAAATTTTAGCAGGTAGGGAAGAGTAAAGATTTTTAAGCTTTTCGGGAAAGATGAAAAGACGTGGGAAGGCAGAAATTGACTGTAGGAGATAAGTGATTATGGCTGGTATGTTTTATTCATTGCAGGAAGCTCTTAAGAAACTCAATATGACAGAAGAACAAGCAAGGGAACTCGTCAAGGAAGGCAAGTTGCGTGAGTTTCGCGATGGTTCGAATGTGCTCTTTAAGATTGATGAAGTTAAAGCATTGATGTCCGATACAGGTGTTACGGGCTCCGAAGAAACTCCGGCTGCATCGCAAGAAGGAACAGGTAAAGATGAGATTTCGCTGGTGCCGGAAGCAAGTGTGCCGGAGACAAACGTGCCGGAAGCAAGTGTGCCGGAGACAGTTGTGCCGGAAGCAAGTGTGCCGGAGACAGACGTGCCGGAAGCAAGTGTGCCGGAGACAGACGTGCCGGAAGCAAGTGTGCCGGAGACAATTGAGGACACGGCCACAGAAGAGGAGTTGACGGATGCGGATACTGTTATAGGGGAACAAGGAGTCAATGTCCTCGGGGAGACAGACAGTGAAGTAGATGATACGATTGGAGAAACCAAGGGTACAACGGCTGAAGTGTCATTGGAGGAGATTGAAGAAGATGTGAATTTGGATACTTTTGGCAGTGGCTCGGGTCTGTTGGACCTTTCGCTGCAAGCTGACGACACTTCGTTGGGTGGTATTCTCGATGAGATTTATACGTCTGAAGGTGAGCAGGAGCAGAAGACCCGTGAAGGTTCGGGGTTGGAAGTACCCGTTGAGGCAGGACAAATGCTGCCGGAGGAGGAGCTTGCCGGTCCGGAACCGACTCTTGAGGCGCCGGCAGTGGTTCGAGGGTATATCGAGCCGGAGCCGGATACTGTAAGTAACGCATTCGGAATTATGCTGTTCTTGCCTTTGTTGGTCACTGTTTATACGGCGATAGTCGTAGTGGCGGGTTTCAACGGTGTGATGCCTGTGGTTCGGGGAAAAATACAGGACATGATTTGGTATATTATGATAGGGCTTGCTGTAGCGGGGGGGGTGATAATTGGTGCGGCCTTTATGCTTACCGGCAAAGGCGGCAAGGCAGGTAAGAAGCAAAAAGCAAAAAAACCTAAAAGAGCTAAGAGAAAACCGGAGCCAACTCCGGAAAGTTAAACCTGTTTACAAATTTGATAATGTTAGTCTTTCTCTCGGAGCTTTTTGAGGAGGAAAGAGGTTTTTTGGCGCAGCAAAAAGAGAGGGCTGTGTGTATGTGTTTACCCCAGGTCACAATTCTTTTGTGAACAGCAGGTAAAAACGCTATGGATTTTTAACGTTGTTTTCTACGGCTGCTTACCTTATTCTTTGACAGCAGAGCGACAGTAACAGCAAATATTCCAGTCACCACCCAGGCAGGTTATAAGCTACTGTCGGCAATCCCGTCGGTACACTTTCTTTTTTTGTTTCCACTTTCGCCGTAGGGCGAGTTCTGTTGTCGCCTTGTCTTGTGACATACATAACGGCCAGTTCGTGGTTGCATAGAAAGGTCCGGGAATGAGGTAAGTATGCAGGGTGCGCCTTTTCCCGGCGAAAATCCGATTTTGTTGCAATATTGGCGTACTTTGTGTAAAATGAATTGTGTTATGTGCACCATTTGTCTTTTCGGGGTGTAGCTCAGTTTGGCCAGAGCGCCTGCTTTGGGAGCAGGAAGTCGAAGGTTCAAATCCTTTCACCCCGATTTTTTGCCTTCGGCAAAAAATCGGGGAACAGTAGAGAGGAGAAAGTTGAAAGTAGAACAAATTGCCTGCTGCGCAGACAATAATAGTGTTTTGATAGCGTAAACCGGTCTACTGCTCAACTGTTCAACTGCTCAAAAAGTGCTTCAAGTTTTTCCAAGCCGGCAAAAATTCAAGAAAATCGTACCAATAATTACTTGAGTTCAGGGGCTTGAATAATCGATTGTTGTTGAGCAGAGATGTGGTCGTGGATTCTTATGATTTGGTTTGACGGGAATTACGATTTTGGTTAATGTGAATAGATAAGGAAAAAATTGCCTGTCTTTAGTAACATAGGGCATAAGAAAGGCATTTAGCCGGTTTTTTTCTTGTTTGATATCAAGAAAAGATGTTTATGAGAAAGGGAAATGCGATGTTCAAATCAAAAATCAAGGCAAAAGACATTATGACTAAGAAGGTAGTTAGTGCGAAAAGGGAGACCCCAATATATGAGGCCATGAGGCGTCTGAGACGAAACGAAGTTGCGGGTATGCCTATCGTGGAAGATGATATGACTTTAGTAGGAATTCTCACAGAAAAAGACGTGCTGAGGTTGTTCTATGCCGATGAAGATGTCAGGGATAAGACCGCTGGAGATTTTATGACACGACCTGCGGTTTCCTATAAGGAGGATGACAATTTGAAGTCTATTTGTGATTTCATGATGATTAATTATTTCAGAAGAGTCCCGGTTACGTCAAAAAAAGGCAAAGTGGTCGGCATTATCAGCAGGCCGGATGTTATCGACTATATTTTGCAGACAAAGGGTGAAAGTGCCGGTACCGGTTGAGAAATCAAAGTGGCAGCCGATGACGTAATGTGAAGAATATGCAGCTCGTTTTTGATGTTCTACAAGAATCGTCAGGATTAAGGCTGGCCTAAGATTTCTGGAAGACTATACCTGCTACAATTAAGATTAGGCCTGTTATTGTTGAGAAAAGGATTTGTTCTCCGACCACAAAATGTATCACCACGATAGAAAGAAAGGGAATCAAATAGATTAAGTTCGCGACGTAGGCAGTTGTTTCGGATAGTTTTAAGGCCCTCATCCAAATCAAGAAAGTAATCCCCATTTCAAACAGCCCAATATAAACCGCACCAAGAACTCCACGGAAGCTGGGAAGGGTAATTTGCACTTTTGGCAAGACCAGCGCGGCAAAAAATATAAAAACAGAGCCGAATGCAAAATTAAGAAACAATCTAATTATTTCATCGCCCTTGTCCTTTACGTTATAAATCCAGAACAGTGCCCAGATTATCGAGCTGCCTATTGCTAATGACACTCCGGTAACATTGGTAAACCTAAACCCAAAGATGTCGCCTCGAGTAGCAATGGTAAAAACGCCGGCAAAACTGATAATTACGGCAAGAATACTTCTCAATTTAATTTTTTGATTGAGTAAAGGTATTGAAAGTAATACAAGCATTATCGGCCAAATAAAATTTAATGTCAGGGCTTCCTGAGCGGGGAGTATTGAGTATGCCTTAAAAAGCACAAGGTAATAAATGAAAGGGTTAAAAAAGCCCAAAAAAGCAGAACACAGATAGTCTTTTCTTGCCAATGTCTTGAGTAAGTTGAGTTTTCTAAAGAATAATAAAAGGCAAAAAAGAATAATAGTGGATACAAGCGAGGCGTAAAACAAAAGAGGCAAAACGTCTAAGTAACGTAATGAAATTTTAAAAGCAGAGGCAACAGTAGACCATAACAAAACCGCAGCGGTCGCATAAAAATAAGCTTTCTTTTGTTTCTCCATAATTTAGATGCCGGATTAAAAGCAATGGTTTTTCCAATCTCTCTAAACTATCAGTCCCGCTGATAATATGCAATAAGGAAGTGCTGATTTGCAATTATGCGGTTAGGGTTCTGTGCCAAGAATGGAAGGACAAAAACCGGATTCCTGTGCAAGCGCGAACGACGAATGGAGGGGTAAAAATTTATTTGAAGCGTTGGACGACCTGTATAAAATAGGAACGACCTTGTAATTGATTATCTACTACCAACTGCTATCTTTTAGGTGGAAGTGGTTCGGGTCAGGCGAAAATATTTTCGAGGTTAGAGAAAAATATGGTTAGAAAAGCAGTTGATATTGTGTTATTGCCGACAGAGGCGATGATGGAGAAAACGATTGAGGCGAACAAAGAGCTGGTCAGGAAATTCGGCAGGAAAATAGTTCTGAATAAAGAGAATTGCCTGCCCCACATTTCTTTAGCTATGGGATGTGTCGGTGAAAGGGACATTAGTGCTGTCGAGAAAGTTTTGAAGCCGGTTGCAGAGAAAAGCTCATTGCCGGAATTGAGAGTTGTTGCTGTCCGAACCACGACAAATTCGGTCGGCGAAAAAGTGTCCGTTTTTGAAGTGGAAAAAACAAAGGAACTTCAATTGCTTCACGAAAGAGTTATGGATGAGCTTGGCGCATATTTGAGCTACAACGTGACAAGGGATATGTTATACCGCTCCGGAGAAATTGGAGAATCCACTTTGCTTTGGATTAAGAACTATCTCGAAAAATCAAGTTTCGCGAATTTTTCGCCTCATATAACAATCGGATACGGTGAAATAGAGAACTTGTCGTTCCCGATAAAATTTACCGCTTCAAAACTCGCTTTGTGTCACTTAGGTAATCATTGCACGTGCAGAAAGATTCTGGTATCGATTGAAATCGTTACTCAACCGTAACGCTTTTTGCAAGGTTACGGGGTTTGTCAACGTCGTGGCCGCGAAGGACAGCAGCGTGATACGCCAGCAGTTGGAGCGGCACAACGGTCAGCATCGGCTGAAGAATCTCCGGGACGTCCGGGACGGTAATTAAATGGTCGGTGTACTGTTTGATATTCTCATCGCCTTCGGTCGCTACTATGATGGTTTTTCCGCCTCGTGCCCTGACTTCAGCAATATTGCTCATAATTTTATCATATTGCGGTCCCGTTGCGGCAATGAAGACAGCAGGCATCCCGTCAACTATTAGAGCAATCGGGCCGTGTTTCATCTCCGCAGCGGGAAGACCCTCGGCGTGAATGTAACTTATTTCCTTCAGTTTCAAAGCGCCTTCAAGTGCGACCGGATAATTAAATCCCCTACCTAAAAAAAGCCAGTTATTCTTATCGATATTTGCCGAAGCGATTTCTTTAATATGGTCCGACTGCTCAAGGATTTGGCTTATCTTATCCGGTATGCGGGAAAGTTCATCGATATACCTCGTTGCCTGCCCACTGCTTATATGTCTTCTTCTGCCTAACTCGATTGCTAACATAGTCAACACTGCTACCTGGGCGGTAAAGGCCTTTGTGCTTGCTACTCCTATTTCCGGGCCTACGTGCAGATATACACCTGCATCGGTGGCTCTGGCGATGGAAGAGCCGACGACATTAACAACGCCCAGCGTTATCGCTCCCCGTTCTTTGGCCTGCTCTATCGCTGCGAGAGTATCGGCTGTCTCGCCTGATTGACTTATTGATATGACAATCGTGCCGTCCTCAATGATTGGATTGCGGTATCTAAATTCACTTGCGTATTCGGTCTCTGTTGGAATACGTGCCAGATGTTCAAACAAGAACTCGCCGACCAGACCGGCGTGGAATGCGGTTCCACAGGCGGTCAGGATAAAGCGTTTGGCTCGGACCAGCTCACGCAAGTGAGAAGCTATGCCTCCAAGTCTGATTTGATTGTTTTGATGGTCGAGCCTGCCGCCCATACAGGTGCTCAAGGCCTTGGGCTGTTCGAAGATTTCTTTAAGCATATAATGCCGGAAACCGCCTAACTCGATTTGGTCCAGCGAGAATTCAATTTCCTGCAGGTCTTTCGTGACAGTAACGTTATCTATTGTTTTGGTATGAAATCCCCCTGGGCCGATGGTAACCATTTCGTTGTCGGCAAGGTATATTACCTGGGTTGTGTGCTCTACAATTGCAGCGGCATCGGAAGCGAGGATATATTCATTGTTCCCGATGCCCAAAATCAAAGGACTTCCCTTTTTGGCCCCGATGAGCATATCGGGAAAATCCAGGCAGACAATACCCAGCCCGTAAGTGCCGTGTAGCTCGTGAAGAGCTTGTTGAACCGCCCATTCAAATTTGTTCTGGCCGGCTGATAGCTTTCTTTCTTGGACGTCGTCGCCTTTGGCGTAGAAATAGCCGATTAAGTTTGCTATCACTTCCGTATCAGTTTCACTTGCAAACGTAGTTCCTTCATTTTGCAGCCAGGTTTTCAGTGTCGCGTAGTTTTCGATAATGCCGTTGTGAACAACAGCTATTTTGCCGGTGCAGTCCAGGTGGGGATGGGCATTTGTAGTATTTGGCTTGCCGTGTGTTGCCCAGCGTGTATGGCCAAGACCGAGCGTTTCCTGGGTGTTTGGCTGTTCTAAAATCTGTTCAAGGTCGCTGATTCTGCCGCTAGTTTTTTTTATTCTTATAGCTCCTGTGCCTAACATTGCCACGCCTGCTGAGTCGTATCCCCGATACTCCAGGCGTTTTAGCCCTTCTACGAGAATTGGCTGGGCAATTTTTTTGCCAAGGTAAGCTACTATGCCGCACATTTATAACCCCTTTAATTATCCGTCAAGCTTTATTTATTGTAGTCAAAACCGGCCCATTTAACAAATCAATTCTGCTTAAATGTTCTATCAGATATTATCATTTGACGATTCAGTCCTTATTCTGTTTAACTTGATTTATGATAGTTGTTATCGACTACAACGTGGGTAATGTAAAAAGCGTCTGCAACGCCTTCGGTCATATTGGCTGTGGCGTGAAGCTTAGCCGCGAAGCAACTGATATTGAGAGCGCTCTCGGCCTTGTTCTACCTGGCGTTGCAGCATTCGGGTACGCTGTCAAGGCGTTAGGCTCTTTGGCCGAGCCGATAAAAAATGCTGCTTTAAGCGGCAAACCGCTTTTAGGTATTTGTGTCGGCTACCAGATGCTTTTCGAGAAAAGCAGTGAGTATGGTCTGCATAATGGTCTCGGCTTAGTGCACGGCAACGTTGTACCTCTGCCGGCAGGCCAGAGGGTTCCACATATGGGTTGGAACGTGGTCAAGCTGCCGGAAGATATGGATTTATTTGCTGGTATCGGGAGCGAAAGGCATTTTTATTTTGCCCACTCCTTTTATGCTGAGGTTACCGACAGCCGGGCTAAAGTTGCCTATACCGATTATGGTTTTGATTTGTCCGCGTCGGTGCAGAAAGGCAATATATACGGCACACAATTTCACCCGGAAAAGAGCGGCAAAATCGGCTTGAAGGTCTTGCAGAATTTCTACGAAATTTGCAAAGGGCAAACTCTATAATGCTGGCGAAAAGAATTATTCCCTGTCTCGATGTTAAAGATAACCGCGTGGTTAAGGGTGTTCATTTTTTGAACTTGCGCGACGCCGGTGACCCTGTGGAACTCGGTGCAAGATACAGTGACGAAGGCGCAGACGAATTGGTATTTCTGGATATAACCGCTACCATTCGCTCACGCAGAACAATAGTCGAACTCGTTGAAAGGGTCGCGGAAAATGTATTCATTCCTTTTACTGTGGGCGGCGGCATACAAACGGTTGAGCAGATAGATGCGCTTTTGCGAAGCGGGGCGGAAAAGGTCTCGGTGAATACGGCTGCTGTTAAAAATCCGAACATAATTGCCGAAGCAGCCCAGCGTTTTGGAAATCAGTGCATAGTCCTTGCGATTGATGCCCGCCGGTCGAAAAAACAATCCGGGAAATGGCAGGTTTGTGTGAAGGCCGGCACCGAGCCAACCGACATCGATGCAGTTGAATGGGCTGCCAAAGCCGAGAAGCTGGGCGCAGGTGAAATACTCTTAACCAGTATGGATGCCGACGGCACCAAGACAGGTTATGATAACGAATTGAACAGAGCAGTCAGCGATGCGGTTAATATCCCTGTTATCGCCTCCGGCGGAGCGGGCAAGCTCGAACATCTCTATGACGCCATAGTCGACGGCCATGCTGATGCTGTGCTTATGGCCTCAATCACGCACTTCGGAAATTACACTATAAAACAGATGAAAGAATACCTCGCCAGCCGTGGCATCCCGGTGAATCTCTAGCGCATCTGAGAAATTCAGAAAGTGTCCAAATACGTTTCGATTTCCCAGGTGGTGACCTGCTTTTTGAACTCATCCCACTCTTTCGTCTTTACGTCGATGTACCTTTCAAACAGATGCTCTCCGAGGGTCTCCTGCAGCAGCTTGTCCTTTTTCAGCTCGTCCAGGGCTTCCCATAGTGAAGTCGGCAAGGTATCGATGTTTTTCTGGACCAGGCTTTCATCATCAAGCGTGTATATATTTTCCTCGACCGGCTCAGGCAGTGTCAGGTTATTTTTGATTCCATCCAGGCCGGCTTTTAACATAACCGCGAAAGCCAGGTACGGGTTGCAGGCTGGGTCGGGGTTTCTCAACTCGATTCGAGCAGCTTCCTGCTTGGCTTTGAACCATTTAGGCACTCGCAAAAGGGCTGAGCGGTTCATAGCAGCCCATGTAATATAAACAGGCGCCTCGAAGCCGGAAACCAGTCTCTTGTAGGAATTCACCGTCGGGCAAAGAATTGCACACATCGCTTTGACGTGCTTGATTTGGCCGGCAATGAAACCAAAGGCGACTTTCGACAGGTTGTATTTATGGTCTTTGTTGTAAAAGGTGTTTGCTTTTGCCTTGGTATCAAAAAGACTCTGATGGACGTGCATGCCGGAGCCGGGCTTGTCCATTATGGGCTTGGGCATAAAGGTGGCGTGCAAATTGTGCATTTGAGCGATTTTCTTCGCACAATATTTTAATGTGAGCACCTTATCGGCTATATCAATACAAGGGCCGTAATGGAAGTCAATTTCATATTGGCCGAAGCCGACTTCGTGATGGGAGGTTTCAACATTGATTCCGAAATTTTCCAGCGCGGCTACTATTTGCTTTATGACCTTGTATCCTTCGTGAGAAGAAAGGTCGAAGTAACTGCTGTAATCCATAGGTGAGGTTCTTTTCTCGGCATCTGTTCTAAACAAATAAAATTCGGGCTCAGGGCCGACGTTGAATTCAAACCCTTGCTTCGCGGCATCAGTAACTGCCTGTTTGAGAATGAATCTGGGGTCGCCTGCGAAGGGCTTGGCGTCGGCGCGGTAGATATCGCATATCAGCCGAGCGGTCTTGCCGTTTTCCGTCAGCCAAGGCACAAGCGCATAAGTTGCCATATCCGGCTTTAGAAACAAATCGCTCTCCTGTATCCGAGCAAAACCTTCGATTGAAGAACCGTCAAACCAAACGCCATTGCGTGCGGCGCCTTCTAATTGTTCAACTGGTATGATGACCTCTTTTATGACGCCGAGTAAATCGGTAAACTGCAGGGTGATGAATTTTATATCGTCTTTTTTTACCTGCTCTAAAATCTCTTTAACTTCCATTTGGATTCCCTTCCTTTAATTGGCGATTCTTAACGTTTCCAATTGAAAAGTCCTTGACAATATGCTGCTGATTATTCTGGCCTTTGTGCTGAAAAGTGCAAGATAAATTTCAAAAATTCGGTTTTAACCACCCATCGGCAGATTTCTGCACGTAGAGGGGATGGAGATAAACATCCTGAAAACAGAGGTCTTTATGTTTTCTCGAACGTGAATTTGTGTCGGTCGGCGCCGATTTTTACAGCATCGCCCTCGGCGAATTTGCCGGACAGAAGCTGGGCGGCAAGCGGGTTTTCCAACCGTTGCTGAATCGTCCGCTTCAAAGGCCTTGCGCCAAAGACGGGGTCGTAGCCCTCGTCCATAATCAGCTTGCGAGCATTGTCGGTGAATTCAAGCTCAATCCTGCGGCCCTTCAGCCGCTCGGCGAGATAGTTGAGCTGGATATCGACAATCTTTTTCAAATCGTCCTTTGTGAGCATACGGAAAACGATTATCTCGTCGATACGGTTCAGAAACTCCGGCTTGAAGATTTGTTTGAGTGCATCCTTGACGTGGGCCTCAATTTCCCAGTCTGCGCCGGATTCTTCGGTGAGCTGCTGAATCTGCTGGCTGGCGATATTGCTGGTCATAATGATGACGGTATTTTTGAAGTCCACCGTTCGGCCTTTGCCATCGGTCAATCGCCCTTCGTCGAAGACCTGCAACATCACATTGAAGACGTCCGGATGGGCTTTTTCAATCTCATCGAGCAAAATCACCGAGTATGGCCTGCGACGAACGGCTTCGGTCAATCGTCCGCCTTCCTCGTAACCGACGTAGCCGGGCGGCGAGCCGATAAGACGGGCGACGGAATGCTGCTCCATAAACTCGCTCATATCAACCCGAATCATAGCGTTCGGGTCGTTAAACAGAAAATCGGCAAGCGCCTTGGAAAGCTCTGTTTTGCCCACGCCTGTCGGCCCGAGGAAGAGAAACGTCCCTATCGGCCGATTCGTGTCGCCCAGCCCAGCCCGGCTTCTGCGGACCGCATCGCAGAGCGCTGTAACCGCCTCATCCTGGCCAACCACTCGCTTGCCGATTGCTTCCTCCATCTTCATTAGACGCTCACGCTCTCCGCTTAGTAATCTCACAACTGGTATGCCCGTCCACTTAGAAACAACACCGGCGATGTGCTCTTCGGTCACTTCATTTCGAATCATTTTGCCTCCGTTGGATTTAGCGAGTTGACTCTCTTTTGCCTCAAGCTCTTTTTTTAACTCCGCTATCGTGCCGTACTTCAAACGCGCCGCTGTTTCCAGTTCTCCTTTTCGCTGGGCGTTTTCGAATTGGTTTTGGGCGTCTTCGATTTTTTCTTTTAGTTGTTTTATCTGGTCAATGTCACCTTTTTCACCCTCCCACTGTGCTGTAAGCTCTTTGTCCTGCTGTTGCAATTTGCCCAGCTCTTTTTCAGCTTTATTCAGTCGCTCTTTGCTTGCGTCGTCACTTTCTTTCTTCAGTGCTTCGCATTCTATTTGAAGCTGAACAATTTTTCTGCGAATACCGTCGAGTTCAGCGGGCAGTGAATCATTCTCAATCCGAAGCTTCGAAGCCGCTTCGTCCATCAAATCTATCGCCTTATCAGGCAGCCACCTGTCGGAGATGTAGCGATTTGACAGGGTAGCGGCAGCGACGAGTGCGGAATCCGTAATCCGGACGCCGTGGTGAGTATCATAGCGATTTTTCAGGCCTCGAAGTATAGCTATCGTTTCTTCGACGCTCGGCGGGTCAATCAAAATCGGCTGAAAACGCCTCTCAAGCGCCGCATCTTTCTCAACATACTTTCGATATTCGTCAATCGTAGTCGCACCAATGCAGCGTAACTCGCCCCGTGCAAGGGACGGCTTTAATAGATTGCCTGCATCAACTGCGCCTTCAGCTTTGCCCGCCCCGACAACAGTATGCAGCTCGTCTATAAAAAGTATTATTTGTCCTTCGGCACCAATGACTTCTTTCAAAACGGCTTTGAGCCGGTCCTCGAATTCACCTCTGAATTTTGTCCCGGCTATCAACGCACCCATATCCAAAGCTATTATTCTTTTGTTCTTCAAGCCGGTAGGGACGTCGCCGGCAACTATTCGCTGGGCAAGACCTTCAACAATTGCGGTCTTACCTACGCCCGGCTCGCCGATTAGTACCGGGTTATTTTTCGTCCGGCGATTAAGAACCTGCATACACCGGCGAATCTCTTCATCTCTGCCGATAACAGGGTCAAGCTTTCCCTTTCGGGCCATCTCCAGAAGGTCAATCCCATAACGCTCCAGCGCCCTGTATTTATCCTCCGGGTTTTGGTCGGTTATCTTTTCACCGCTGCGGACATCTTTTAGAGCGCTTTCAATCTGTTCCGGCGTGATTGAGTTCAGCCGTAGAATCTCCCTGGCGTCGCTTTGCACCGAAGCGAGCGCAATAAACAAATGCTCCACACTCAAGTATTCGTCGCCCATTGCATCTGCTCGGTTCTGGGCGTCAAGCACTATCTGATTAAGAGCCGGCTCAGGCAAAACCTGGGCGCTGCTTTCGCCCTGCGGCAGTCGTTTAAGTTCGCTTTCTATCATTTCTTTGAGCCGTGGAATATTGGCCCCTATCTTTTTTAGAATCATAACCACAACGCCGACCTCATCACCACAGACAGCGCTTAACAAATGCAATGGCGACAAAACAGTATGCGATTTAGCCATCGCAATCTGCTGAGCAGTCGCCAGTGCTTCCTGGGCCTTGAGCGTGAATTTGTCAAATTTCATAACCTGATTCCTTAAAATTCCGATTATCGGCTATACTTTAAGCTTCAATTAAGTAAAAAGCAAATGGCGTGCCCAAACAACCTAAAATTCTAATTGTAGCAATAACAAGTAGTTATAGGTTTCTTGCCCTCTTGCCTATGTGCCAATTTGGCAGTCATTCAGCCATACTCTCACTTCGGTGTTTCCTGTTCGACACAAAATGTTCATTTATAGTGAGTTTGATATTCCTTACGGTTATTGTCAGCAGCTTATCGTTGGGCAGTGAGCCGCGGTAAGGAATTTATGATATTGATTTGATAAGTGCCGATGCGATTGGCTTTAATTTTCTTGCAAAATCAGTGCCTCGGCAGTAATTTACGTTTGGCAGTATTTTTGGAGTGCCTCGGACTAATTGTAGTCCTGATGAGGTTGTCGCCTCTAAGTTTATTGTTTGTGTAGTTGCGCCCGTAGCTCAGCTGGACAGAGCAACGGATTTCTAATCCGTAGGTCGCAGGTTCGAGTCCTGCCGGGCGTGGTTATGTAACAATTCGTTACTTTGTTATTCGAACAAGCTGAGATTTTGAGTTCTTCGGAATCTTGATGTTGACCGTCTTGATATCGTCCGAGCCGTAAAAACAACCCGCTCCATAATACCGCTCTTCTTTCGCTGCATTGTAGCCGGCTTTATCTTTTGCCTTCGGCAATACCCTCGAATCAACAGCTACAGAAACAGGACTCCTGTCATAATGAACCCATAGCTTATAAGCGACATTGGATGCACTAATCGAGACCTCTATAAATGGCTGCTTCCTAACCTTGACGATGACTTTTCCCGCTCGAATGGTATAGACAAACCCTTCCAGGTCAGAGTCAAAACCCTCGGAAATCCTGCGAGCTTTTTCACATCGCAGACAATAGGTCTTCAAATCTATCTACATTATGGGGTGATTCTACCTTCCTGAATGATTGAGTCAAGGATTTGCAGGTTGGGTTTGGGATGACAGCAGCGGATGATGTCGGGGGATTATTCCTTAACTTCCGGGCAGGACATAGCATAATCGAGGATGTCGCTAAAGTTGGCTGTTGCGACAGCGACGGGACGGTCGAAATAGACTCCAGCAGCATCCATGAGTTTCCTACTATCAAATTCTTACTTTTTTACACGGATGTACTTTGCAAATCCGGTTACATATTTGTCTTAATATATCAAACCATTTTCTTCTATTTACCGAACTGGAACGAGTACCGCCCGGATCCGACACTGATAACGGCTGCATCTGCGTCCTGGGAAATTGCGAGAATCCCCGGAACTTTTTTTACTTGCCTGCCGCCTTCAAGAAGGTCCTTTGCACTGGCCGATGGAATTCTTAGGATAGCGCTGGTGTTTGGCGGAATCTCAATATCGACGGTTATTGTTTTGCCGTCAAGCTTCCAGCCCGATTCGATTGGTCCATACATCGATTCCAGGCGTGCCTTGGCATATGTCAGGCCGCCTCCCGGGTGCGGCTGGATGATAATATGCTTGTAACCCGGATTCATTTCGTCGATTTCAATACCTGCAACGACGCGATAAAGCCATTCGCCAATCGCTCCATAAGCATAGTGGTTGAATGAGTTCATACCCTTGTCCTGGAAAGAGCCGTCAGGCTTGATGCCGTCCCAGCGTTCCCAGATAGTCGTGGCTCCTTTGCTTATTGGATAAAGCCAGGAGGGATAGTCATCCCTGTTAAGCAGCATATAGGCCTGGTCCAGATAGCCGTATTCCGAAAGTACATGGCATATCGCCGATGCCCCAAGAAATCCTGTCGTGATATGTTTGAATTCATCAACGTCTTTTGCAAGTCTTTGGGCGGCATTGGTTTTTAAATCGTCCGGCATCAAGTTAAAGGCAAGAGCCAATGAATAGGCTGTCTGTGTGTTTGAGGCGACCCGGCCGTTAGGAGTGACGAACTCATCCTGGAATGCCTTTTTGACCTTCTTAAGTAATCGTGAATATTTTTTGGCGTCTTCCTTTTTACCAAGGATTTTGGCAGTCCGCACAAACAGGTCGGTACTTCGGGCAAAATAAGCCTGCCTGATGAAGTCTTTGGAAGTCGTTGCACCGGGATAGTCGGACCGGTTTGTACTGTAAGCGAGCCAGTCGCCGAAGGTGTGTTCGTTTTGCCATAAATAATTGTCACCCGCCTTGGCGGAGATATAATCGACCCAGGCTTTCATGCTTGGATACTGCTTTTCGAGGATGCGTTTGTCGCCGTAAGACAGATACATCGTCCAGGGGACAACGACAGCCGCGTCTGCCCATCCTGCCGAAGCCGAATGTCCTGTATCTTTGCCCAATGACAGTACGTTCGGAATTACGTGGGGTACCGCACCGCTGGGCTGCTGGTCAGCGGCGAGGTCTGCCAACCATTTTGTGAAAAAGCCTGCGACATCCGCGTTGAAGCAGGCCGTTCTTACGAAGACTTGGGCATCACCGGTCCAGCCCAGTCGTTCATCACGCTGAGGGCAATCCGTAGGCACATCGAGGAAATTCCCTTTCTGTCCCCATTCGATGTTATGCTGCAGTTGGTTCAGCATCGGATTGGAGCACTCGAAAGTTCCAGTAGGGGTGAAGTTGGAATGAATTACGATTCCCGTCAAGCTGTCAAGCAAAACTTCACCGGGCCAGCCTTCGACAGAGACGTAGCGGAAACCCTGAAATGTAAACTGAGGTTCATAAATCTCAACGCCTTGACCTTTGAGAATATATTCGACGGTTTGTTTGGCAGTTCTGAGGTTGTCGGTGTAGAAATTACCCTCTGCATCGAGAACTTCTGTGTGAACAAGTTTTACCTTAGTCCCTGCGGCCCCCTGTACCTTGAGCCTGACCCAACCGACCATATTCTGACCCATATCGACAACGGTCTCACCTGCGGGTGTGCTGAATATCTTAACGGGCCTAATCTCTTGTATCTTTCTCACCGGCGGCCCAGCCGGTGCAACAAGGATATCCTTGCTGTGTTCTGTTACCGTAACAGAGGCCCAATCCGAATCGTCATAACCCGGCTTGCTCCAGTTTTCTTTTTCCAGGCGTGCATCGTACAACTCGCCGTCATAAATGTCTGAGAGGAGGACCGGCCCGGTTGAGGACTTGAAGGATTGGTCGGAGGCTATGATTTCCCGGCTGCCGTCTTGATATACTACTTCAATCTGCGCAAGCAGAGCCAGTTTTTCGCCGGAAAGATTTCGGGCTCTCTTCCACGCCAGCCGGCCTCGATACCAGCCGTCACCAAGAATTGCGCCGACACAGTTAGTCCCCGGTTTGAGCAAGTCGGTTACGTCATAGACCTGGTACTGCAGGCGATTATGATAGGAGGTCCACCCGGGCGTAAACACCTGGTCGCCCACCTTCTCGCCGTTAAGCTGCATTTCATAAAGACCGTGGCAGGTGACATATGCGCGAGCGGATTTAACCTTCCCCTTGATTTCAAACTGCTTTCGCATCATCGGGCAGGGATTTGGACCGTTCACATCCTCTATCAGGTCAGGCTCGATCCAGTCGGCGACCCAGTCAGACGGATTGAGAAATCCCATTTCCCACGAAGTCGGCTCACTCCAGTCTGACAAATTACCGTGATTGTCCCAGACGCGAACCTGCCACCAGATTCGTTGACGAGACGCCAGAGAAGGACCCTGGTAGACCACGTGTGTTGACTGGTCGGATTTAACTTTATTGGTTTCCCAGGTCAGGTTCGCTGCCGCGGTGAGAGCGTCCGAATTTTCGGCGGCACGGACCTGATAAGCCGATTGTTCTACCGCCCGCTCGGACGATTTGATCTTCCAGCTCATGCGGGGCCTTGCTGAGTCGATGCCTATCGGATTCGTTTTATACTCACACTTCAAATCATAAACCGACAGCTCGGCTGCCCGGCATAAACCTACAATTAACATAGAAGCCAACCCGCCGAAAACAAGACACTTTGTTAGCAACTTTTGCATTTTCCTGCCTCCCATCAAATCGATATTTTCATCCAGGTTGAGATATTCAGTTAAAACGCGATACCATAACCAATTCATTTCATATAATCAGCATTACCCATTTGAAGAATTCGAATTATTCCGCCACATCCACAAGCTGGCTGAAATAAACCATACAATTGTAACAACCCAAAATACGGCTTTTACGTTTTCGAGTTTTGCGGCTCCAGATAAGTAAAGCCCTGCGAATACCGCAAGTATTATCAGAGATACCCAGCTTACAACCTGAGAGAAGAACCTGTACTTGTTAGTTTTCAGAGACATATCGCTGATAGAAATATGATAGGAAAAGATATAGGGCCGCAGCAATAAACCAGCCGGGAAGGCTAACGAAGAATATCTGCACGCCCGCTTTCTGCACAAGCCACCAGCAGATTGCCAGGGTTACGAACCATGTCAAGCCAGCGGCCCAGTTGAAGCTTTTATTGCTGAATTCGGCAAAATTGTTCTTCATGCCGAGTTTTTTGATTAGCCAGAAATCAGCGAATATTACCGCCCCCATCGGCATCAGCAACATACCGTACAATGCCACGAATCCAAGCAGTTTCATTGCGATTGCCGGGAACATCCCCGCCAAGGTAGCCACTCCCCCGGCGAATAAGGTTACCGCGAAACGGGACTTTTTCGGCATGATTGCCTGGAAGGCAAGACCCGACCGGTAAATTGTCGGATTAGCTGTTGTCCATCCGGCGATAATAACACAGAGTAATCCGGCAATACCGGCAGCTTTGTACGCCAATGGGCCGGGCAGCACATCTATATTCGCGGGATTAAGATATAGTTGGTGGGCATAAAGGATAGAAGCACACAACCACGCCATAAAGTGGCCCAGGTACATGCCTGCCGCCGAGGCAACTGAGTACCAGCTTTTTCTCGCAAAACGCAATACCGACAGGTCCGACATTCCTATGTGCATAGCCATATTGCAGAACCATGCGAAGAATGTTACATGCCAGAAGGTAAACTTAACCTGCCCCGGCTGCGGGTGGCCGCCTTTCCAGATATGTGTTTCAGCCAGGCGCCATAAATCTCCGGCTGATTTGATTTCCGCTCCGGTTGCATTTATGAAGTTCCTCAGCCCAATTAAACCAAACGCCAGAAAGACAAATAGCATCCACGGAGCGGCAACACTGGCAAATTTGGCTACGGTTTCATAACCGTAAGCAGCTACAATCGCAATCAGCGAGCCGACGACAAGCACAGCCAATACCCAGCCAAAGCTGTTGGGGTACAAGTCATTCAAGCCCGGCATTTGGAAATTAAACCACACGCCCAGCGCGGTTGCTGAAACTGTTATCATTGCTCCTGCCAGGAAGCAGAACATCACTCCGTTGGCACAATTGTAAATTGTCACCAGCTTTTTCCCGCAGATCTTCTCGAGCTGGTAATATAAGGTTAGCCGCGCCCGCGTTGCGATAGGAGCACACAGAAACATCCAACTCAAAACCGCCAATGCGTTACCGACAATCAAGCCGACAACTAAATCAAATGCACTGACGCCGGCAGCAACAAATAATGGGCCTATCATTAATTCCGTACCCGCACAGTGCTCTCCGGCGTACATCCCGACGAAACTCTTAAAGCCCAAGAGCGCACTTGCGGGGACGGGTTGGCGTTCAAACTCATCTGTCCGGCGTTTCTTGTTCTCCCGGTCTTTGCCGACCATACATCCTCCTTGCGGTCTTTGATGCATTCAGCCCCTTTTGCTTAGAACATTTTCTTCGTATTGTTTTACCTGCCCAAGCCAGTCCGCCTCAACAGGCACGTTTTCTTTGAGGCAATAGTAATCCCATACCGACCCAAATGGAAGCGTTTTGCATAATTCCTGCATAGCAAGACGGCTTGTATAATCTCCGACTGCCTCGAATTCGGCAATTTTTCGAGGCATTAATAACGCGGCCAACAGCGATTTGACCATACAGCGCGTGCCGATTACCCATGCGGCGACGCGGTTGATGCTTGCGTCGAAAAAGTCCAGACCAATGTGAATTTTATCAAGCCGACCGCTTGTTATGATTTCGTTTGCGATACTCTGAAGGTCGTTGTTAAGTATTACCACGTGGTCACTGTCCCATCGCACAGGACGACTTACATGAAGCAGCAGCCCGGGCAGGTAAGGCAATAATGCCGATATCTTGTCCGATATCTGTTCGGTGGGATGAAAATGACCCGCATCCAGGCACAACAGTTTTTGTCGCGAGATGGCATAGCCTGCGTAGAATTCATGTGAACCGACGGTATAACTTTCAGCGCCGATGCCGAAAAGTTTCGACTCGACCGCATCCATTTCCAGTTCGGGGTCGATATTCTCAGCAAAGACCGCATCAAGAGATTCGGTCAACCTTGTGCGAGGCGAATAACGGTCGGCAGGCGTGTCCTTGTAACCGTCGGGAATCCAGAAGTTTACCACACTCGGACTATTCAATTGCCTGCCTATTTCTGCTGCAATATTACGACATGCGATTCCATGCTCTATCCAGAAATCTCGAACACCTTTATCCGGGTGGCTAAGCGTAAAACCGTCCGAAGCTTTGGGATGAGAAAAAAATGTCGGATTAAAATCCATATTAAGGCCCTGGTCAGCGGCCCAATCGACCCAGCTTTGAAAATGTTCGATGCCTATTTCATTGCGCTCCACGAACTTGCCGGAGTTATCAAGATAGCATGCGTGCAGGTTGAGCCTGTGGTTTCCAGGAATCAGGCTCAGCGCCTTTTCTAAATCCATTCGAAGTTCGTCTATGGTTCGTGCCCTTCCAGGATAATTGCCGGTTGCCTGTATACCGCCACCTTCGAGGGCCGTATCGGGTTTTTCAAAACCGGCCACATCATCTCCCTGCCAACAATGAATTGAAACCTCGATATTTTCAAGCCGACCAATTGCTTTTTCCGTATCGACACCTGTTTGCAGGTAATATTCTTTAGCCAAAGCGTAAGCTTTTTCAACTAAACTGTTCGCCACTTATAATCTCCTTTTGAAAAATACCCGTCCGGACCAAGCCAATACTTTTTCCTGTATTTTTAGTATCCATGATTTTAATCTGTGACCTGTTATGTGATTTGTTTACTTCGAAAGGATTCCACTTCCCAGTTTTCTATGAACTCACGGGCCCGGCCGGTCATATATTCAATTCCGCCGAAAGCCCGTGCCAGTTTCTTTACTAATGCCCCGTCCTGTGCCAGTTCCAGCGCCAGTGACGCTTTTTTTTCTGTTTCTCCAAGGGCGAATACCGCGTTGCCAAAAGCCATTACCTGCGGAAGATAGCCATTTTTTTCCTTGAACGTCTCGATTGCTTTTTGCGTGGGCTCTTCTATTAGCGGATAGGATTTGGAATAGACAATATGGTCGGGTGAAACAGGGCCTTCGGTGATATCAAATGCACCGCATGCCTCAATGCACAGTTGGCCGGTCTGCATCGCGTCAGATATTTTCTTTTTCGCCGATTCCAATTCATCGCCAAAGAGACAAGGTTTGATTTTCAGTGTCGTCGACAGGTTTGCCTTGTCATAATGAGTCCGGAGTTTGCTCATGATTCCTTCATAAATTGCATATACCCTTTCAGGACCATCGGCAGCGACGAATACACCATGGTTCTTTAAGAAAATAATTTGGGGCTCATGGCCTTTCTCATCCTTGTAATTCAGTATCTGATGCCTCGCCTTCATACAAAGCATCCATCCGGGGTCGATATAGTCCATCCAAAGAGCATCTGGGAAAAGCTCTTTACACGCCGCCGGGCCTTGACGCGAACAGGTCATCCCGTTGACAATTGCCGGATGAGTATGAACCACAAAACGAGCCCCGAGTGAATTGTGCAGCGGTGCCTCAACTGATGCACGTCCAGGTGTTTGAGGCAGGACGGCCTGGACCATCTTCTTCGTGATTAAAGCTTCCCGTGCCGCCGATTCGGCTGAAGGTTCAATTTCATAAATCTTTGACAGTATTTGCCTGTCCATCGCCAAGAAGGATTCGGCTTTGAGAGATGAAAGGGTGGTGCCGGATGGTTTGACCCAGAGAATCGTATCATTCTTTACAGAAGTATTGCCGCCGCCGCCGTGAACAAAATCTGTTGTTCCAAATCGATGCGACAGCTCCACTATTTGCTGCAGCAGCTTTTTATATCGGTTCGATAGTTCCATATTTTGCAAATCTTTCATTCAATGACCTTTAACTGTGAAAAACTTTCAGCGTATTGTTTCCAGGCGGTTGTATCCCGTGGTTCAAATTCTTTTAAGCCAAACGAGCGGGAGATGATTTTTCTTCCCTGCTCGAGAGAGTCAATCCGGCCTCCTGCAAGTGCCTGAACGAGAACGTTGCCCAATGCCGTTGCCTCGACAGGTCCGGCGAGTACCTTTTTGCCGGTTGCGTTAGCTGTAAACTGGCTCAGCAGTTCATTTTGACAGCCGCCGCCGACAATATGTAAAACATCAATCTTGTCACCGCACAGTTCTTCAAGTATATTAGTGACTTGATAATATCGCACCGCCAAACTCTCGAGTATTACTCGGATTAATTGGCCCTTGTCATCTATTTCTACTTGACGGGTAGACCGAAGGAAAGCATTAATTTTTTCGGGCATTTTCCCGGGAGATAAAAATGACCGGTAATCCGGGTTGATTCGAGCTTGGAACGGCAGGCTGTTTGAAGCCATCTCCGTGATTTGAGAATAATTAAGTTCGCATCCTTTCTCTGCCCAATAACGCCGACTTTCCTGCACCAGCCACAATCCCATTATATTTTTCATAAGTCTGATTGTATTTTCAACGCCGCCTTCATTGGTAAAGCTTAATTTCGCTGTTGTCTGGTTAATCACGGGTTCTGAAGTCTCTATCCCAATTAACGACCAGGTTCCGCTTGATAAATAAGCCCATTTTGTTTGACCGTTTGCCGGTACTGCCGCCACGGCGGAAGCAGAATCGTGAGTGCCGACTGAAACCACAGGGATTGGACCACAATTCCATTTCTGAGTGAATTGTGTCCTGAGAACACCTGCTGTTGTGCCGGGTAGAACGATTGAAGGCAAAATAATCCTGGGAAGGTCAAACGCATCGAGAATTTTTTCAGACCATTGACCCGTTGTCATATTCATCATTTGGGACGTACTTGCGATTGTATATTCGGCACAAATATCTCCGCATAAATAATACATAATCAAGTTGGGCATAAACAAAAGAGTTTCAGCTTTTTCAAGCAATTCCGGGGTATGTTGTTTGCAGGCAATCAACTGGAAAAGCGTGTTGAAAGGCAAAAACTGAATGCCTGTGTTCTGATAGATTTGCTCACGCGGCATTGTCTGACAGGCAAGCTCCAACACGCCATTGTTCCGACTATCACGATAATGATAGGGATTTTCCAGCAGTTGACCGTTTTCGTCCAAAAGCCCGTAATCCACACCCCAGGTATCGACGCCGATACTCTGAATATTTTTTTCCACGGCAAGAGTTCTTTCGATTCCAGAGCAAATCTCATTCATCAAGTACTGAAAATCCCAGTGCAGCGACCCTTCTTGTTCGACAGGGCCGTTGGCGAAACGATGAATCTGCTGGAGCTTGATTTTCCCACTTTCAAGCGTCGCAAGCATCACCCGTCCGCTCTCGGCTCCAAGGTCAATCGCAATGTAATGATATGGCTGACTGATTGCTTACCTTTCTATGTCTTTTGCTGCTCGCACAAGCTCCTGTTCGGCCTGCGCATTCCATATTACGTTTTCCATTTTAGCGGCTACCGTCGGCATCAATCCGGGTTTATAACAGGGAATTTCGGATAAAACATCTTTGTCGATGCCGGATACAACCCCGCTTTTTCTTGGATGCCTATCGAACTGTTTCAGAAGTTTCAGGTCCGAAAAACACAACCCCACCGCCTCAATTCTGGCTAATATCTGGTATGGACCGGGACAATGCACCTGCTTTGCGCTGTTTAGGTTCATTTGGTCGGGGCCGGTAAGTTCGAGGGCGTATTGCGTTTTTGGGATATTGCTACTCAATGCTAAACTCCCTAATGCAACATTATCTGGCCCCCCGTAACGGGAAGCGCCTGGCCTGTTTCATATTGTTGTTCGATGAGATAATATATCGCTGCCATTACATCCGCAGTTGTACATCCTCGATGCATCGGGACCTTATCTTCATAAGCTTTGCGAACATCCTCGATTGTTTTGGCACCGGCAACCTTGCCGCTTCGCAGATATTGAACAAAAAGCCCGGTTTCCGGGTCCGACCACAACGGCCCGTCGAAGAAATTACCGGGGCATATTGAGTTTACCTTGATGCCGTCTTTAATAAGTTCCAGCGCAAAGGACTGTGTCAAGCCGATTCCACCGAACTTGCTGCCGGCATAAGCTGCGTTTCTATTAGACCCTTCAAGGCCTGATTTCGAGTTGATTTGGATTATATCACTTGTATATTCAGGGTCTACCTTGTGCTGAATTGCGAGAATGTCGGCTACGGCCTGTGTGCAAACAAAATAGCCTTTATAATTGACATCAGCAACAAAATCAAAATCCTTCACAGACTGGGTCTTGACGCTTTCGGCTTTAAGAACACCCGCGTTAGAGACCAATATATCCAGTCCGCCATAAGTTCTAACGACGACATGCACGGCTTTTTGTACGGAGCCGGGTTCGGTGACATCCATCGTAAGTGGAATCGCTATTTGTTGTCCGAATTCTTTGCGAATACTTTCGGCGGCCTGTTTTACTGCAGTTTCGTTAATGTCAGCTAATGCCGTTATCGCCCCTTGAGATGCCATATCCTGTGCAATTTTAAAGCCGAATCCTTGGGCGGCTCCCGTGATAATCGCGATTTTACCTGTTGCTCGAGCTGATGCTTTCACCTTAGAGGCTATCACAGAGAAAAGGCCCAAACCTTCGACATAAACATCTTCCACAGGTTGAGCGCTTTGTGACACCGCCCTGGATAATGTTTCGATGACCTGCTCTTGAGTTTGTTGCTGAGAAATGGAAATACTGATGAAATTGCCGGGCTGTTCCTTGGGCTTCTCCTGGAACCGTATGGCCGGATATCGGCCTTTGTTGCCTATGAGGATTCGAAGGGTAGGGGCTATAATATTAATAATTGAATCTATTTTCATAAGGCATCAATCCCTTGTTTCTTAAGTACCATAAAACACATCAAAATACTTTTCAATAACTTTTGCGCCCAGCTTCCTAAAGCTTTCTATCCTTTGTTCGCTGTCACTGTAATCCGGATTGAGTATACCATGCGAGTCCACAAATCCGCACCTGCCGTTGGCGCACAAATACTGATGAGCTGCGATAACACAGATGCCTTCCCAAAACATTTCCTCGAGTTCTTTCGGCATCCCCTTTCCTTGAACGCACAAGGGCTTAATGGGTAAGATATCCAGGGTATTATGTTCGGTGCCGGCCGTAACGACAATGCCTGCCCGGCGAACGGCCTTAGCGTATTCCAGCATAACTTCAGGAGTATTGCGCACGGTGATGAATTCGACCATCGAAAAATTGTTTTCCCGCAGTGTCGCAACAAATTCTTCCAGCGGATATTCGTATTCGCAAAGCCGGTCCGTCCCATCTGCCAGAATCGGATAGCAGCTTATCCCTCCCAATTGACCAATCAACTCCTTAGCCTCAGCGAGACTAATAAAGGTTTCGTCAACATAACAGGCCTTGCCTGCCTTCATCAAAAAAGACCGAATTTCATTTTGAATTCCGACAACATCATCCTGTTTGGATATGGGCGCAAAGCCGAACAATTGAGAAAGTTTGGCAATGCGATGAGCCGGGGCTATCTTTTCGAAAAAAACTTCCTGGAAGGCCTGAGCCACGTGTCGTTCCTGCAATGTCACTGCACTGCCTGAGCATCCGTGACGGCGGACAACCTGCTCTATTATTGCTTTGTCGTCCAAAAACGTTTCTACCCCGTTATCGCTGAATAGCTGTGAGAGTTTGCCTGTCATCTGTCGCATTCGTTCGGCATCGTTGGTTCGGACCCGGTTCAGCAACTCGCGGGCCCTGGATGTGAGTCGTTCGAATTTCGTTATCCCTTTGCCGCAGATGTAATACTTGCCCGGATTACCCCCATCATTGACGTGAATGCCTTTTTCAGCCAAATCTCTTTCCAAAGCTATTATCTCGGTGCAAAACAGAGGGAAAATACCTTTTTGGCGCGCTATCTCTGAAACATCGTCATATACTGTGAAGTCATAATAATTGCCGATTCCTATAACCTTCACATCTTGTCGAGCGCAAAGCGTTAACGCCTGCTCTACCGTTTCAAATGCTGAAAAATTCGGAGGTAAATGAATATGGGAGTTGAAATGAAAGTCCCTGCGTCCTGCCGTCCGGGCTGTGGAAATGTTTTGTATTTGCTCCACCGAACCAAGGTGCAGCAAAAAATCTATCGCCTTTGCATTTGTCTTCTCTGTCATTATGCTGATATTACATGAATCAAATTTCTTGTGCAACCGCAGCTACCCGCCTTACCTTACGCGGCGGCAGGTTCAGAGCGCTGCGAAATGTATCTTCGGCTGCCTCCTTGACTGCTTCGCCAATTGTCGGGTGAGCGAAGACCATCTCAGCCAGTTGGTTCGCGTTAACTTTTGTACCGACCATTGCGGTAGCACTTGCGATTACTTCAGTGGCGTTATGGCCGAGCATGTGAACGCCGAGCAATGTGCCCTCAGATTGATGACGAATCACCTTAACAAAACCGCTCTCTTCGCCGACGGCCATAGCTTTACCAAGACAACCTATTGGAAATTGCCCGATGCTGACGGGAATCTGCTGAGCCCGAGCTTGCTGTGAAGTCATGCCAACAGATGCAATCTCAGGAAATGTATGAACGGCGCTGGGAATCGGCAGGTCAAATCCCTCGTTACCTCCCAGGGCATTTTTAACCGCCACCATCGCCTGCGCACTGGCTGCATGAGCCAGAAGATATCTGCCGTTCGCGTCACCTACGCAGTAATACCCCTTCACCGGTGTCTGCATCTTATCGTCGACACAAATAAAGCCTCTATCCCTCTCCAGGCCAACACTTTCCAGGCCTATGTCACTGGTGTCTGCTTTTCGCCCTGTAGCTACGAGCACTTTGCCTGCTTCAATTGTCTGGCTGTCGGATAAAACAGCATTAATACGCTTATCCTGAAACGTGAGCTGCTCAACTTTGGTGTTTGTAAAGATATTGATACCTCGTTTTATGAAAATATCCGCCAAAGCCGACCCAAGCTGAGTTTCCATTTCGGGCAGAAGATTGTCCATTATCTCTACAATAGTGACATCTACTCCGTATTCGTGCATCATGCAGGCGAATTCACATCCGACCACTCCGCCGCCGACAATAATAAGGCGTTTTGGAAGTTGTTTCCAGTGCAAAGCCTCATCTGAAGTGCAAACCAGTTCGCTGTCATCAGGCCAGCCGGCTATCATGGCGGGGAACGAACCAACCGCCAGAATAATCGAATCCGCTGTAATAGTTTCGGGAGCGCCTTTATCACTTATCACGTTGACCCTGCCGGGACCGCCAAGTTGGGCTTTGCCGGTAAAAAGCTTGACCTTGCGTGAATCGAACAGCCCCTTGACACCGCGTCGCAACCTGGAGACAACCTTATCTTTTCGTTTCTGTATCATCTGCCAGTCATAAGTCACCGAACTGTTTGCGCTGACTCCAAAAAAATCTGCCCGTTTAATCTTATGAATCATCTCGGATGATGCCAAAAGCGCCTTTGATGGAATACAGCCGTAATTCAGACAGGTTCCGCCAAGAAGATGCTTTTCAACAATAGCTGTTTTTGCGCCGGACTGGGCCGCTTTCAATGCCGCGATATAACCGCCCGGCCCGCTTCCAATTACGGCTATCTGAAAATGCTTTGACATTATCTGTCCCTTTGTTTATGTATATCAGTATACTATTCTGCAAGCTGTTCGGGATTTTCCAGTATCTTTTTAAGACTTCCAATAAATTGAGCCGCCATCACACCATCTATAACTCTATGGTCAACGCTTAGGCATATAGTCATCAGTCGAGTAGGTTCTACAACACCGTTGGTAACTTGTATATCCTCACAAATTGCCCCGACAGCCAATATCGCAGATTCCGGGGGATTGATGATTGCCGAGAATTCTTCCACGCCAAACATGCCAAGGTTCGTAATAGTAAAAATCCCCTGGCCTATACCTTCGAGTTTACCGTTGCGGGCGTTTTCAATAAGCTCCCTGCTGCGATGGGCGAGCGATTTCAGCGTCATCTTATCGGCATCAAGTAAGACCGGAACGGTCAGTCCCTCATCGGTTCCCACCGCTATACCAATGTTCACTGAGGGCGATTCGACTATTTCGTCGTCACAATATTGCCCGCGAAAAGCCGGGTGTTTGGCCACTGCTTTGGCACAGGCCATAGTCACGAAGTCATTGACCGAGCACTTGAACTGCTGCTTAGTCTGCTGGTACACTTCGTACAATGATTGTGCGTTAACAGTTGCCTTTATATAAAAGTGCGGGATATTCTGCTTCGAATACTGCATGGTTCGAGCGATGGCCCGCCGCATCTTGCTGAGAGAACGTTTTAGTTTTTGGGAACCGGCCGGTTTAGCTTTTAGAACATCCGTTGAGAGTATCCTGCCGCCGGGTCCGGAACCGGTCGATACGCAGCCAAGGTCAATGCCTTTTTCTTTCGCGACCTTTCTCGCTGCCGGCGACGTCTTGACTCGGCCTGTCTGTGTCACTGCCTGGACGCGGCTCTGGCTTGGCCCCCGTGATTTGGATACTTCAGGTTCTGATTCAGGGCTTTGCTGCTCGGCAGTTGTTTTAGCAGAAGACTGGATAGTGGATTGGGCGGCGAGGTAGGCGTCGACATCTGCGTCATTTTCCGCCAGATAAGCCACCGGGACTTTCACTTCCACAATAGTATCTTCCTGAGCGACTATACGGGCCAATCTGCCCGAATCGACAGCTTCGACTTCCATTATCGCCTTGTCGGTTTCGATTTCAAGAATAACCTGACCGGTCTCGATTCGATCACCCGGTTTGACTTTCCACTCAACAATGGTGCCTTCTTCCATACTCTGGCCGGCCTTCGGCATTAATATTGGTATGACTTTACCGCCGGCACCAGCCGATTTGGCCGGTTTTTTGCGGGGTACTTCATCGATGGGTTCAGATTGAGCAGGTTCATCGCCGCTTATTTCAGTATATTCCGATTGTTCGTCTGCGGCAGCCACGGGTATTTGCTGATTAGCCGTTTTTGCAGATTCCAGTTTGCTGACCGCCCTGGAAACACCTTCGCCTTTCTGCCCGATTATTCCAAGAGGTTCATTTGCCTTTACAATCGCCCCGGGTGCTGCTATGACTTTCAAAACTTCGCCGGAAATCGGCGATTCCATCTCTATCGATTGCGTTGCATCTTGGATAATACACAGTATTTCGCCCTTTTCAGCCGATTCTCCAGGTTTTTTAAGCCATTGACTTACAACCAAATCCGACGCTGACCGCAGTTTTTCAGGCAATCTTAATATGTACATAATGTTCCCCGCCTTAATTATTATCTTGTTATGTTAAAAATATTCCATAATCAATCACAAAGCAAGCGTTTTTTTGCAAAATTATGTTGCAATATATGAAAAAATATGATTTAATTCGACCAGCAAGCTTAAAACGCCAATGAATAAGGAGAGTTTGTATGGTTGCGGCAATTCACCAAAGAAGAGAACAGATAATGGCTCTTGCATATAAACAGCGATACGTTTCTGTTAGGCATCTGGCCGAGCAAATTGGTGCCTCGCAAGCTACGATACGAAGGGATATCCACACATTGGCGGCCCAGGGGCAGTTGGAACTGACTCACGGCGGTGCTACGCTCATTCGAAATTCCGATTATTCCTTTAATTCCAAGTCTATGCGCAATATCGAAGCCAAAAAGCAGATAGCACGCATGGCATCAGGTCTTGTAAAGGACGGCGACCAGATTTTTTTGGATTCAGGCACTACTTGTTTCGCGATGACCGAGCATTTACGAGTTAAACGAGCATTGTCTGTGATTGTCAATTCCATTCGAATCGCACAGGAACTTCGGGCGGCAGGCTTGAATATCCTGATTCTCGGCGGTCAATTCAGGCCCGAGCGAATGGACGCCATCGGCCCCATGGCCTGTGAAATGATTGAAAGGCTTAGGGGGTACCGTGCATTTCTGGGATGTGATGGGATGAGTATGGATTTCGGACTGACTTCCGTTGATATCGATAGTGCTCATCTTTTCAACCTTGTCGCAACAAACTGCCGCGAGTTTATCCTATTGGCCGACAGCAGCAAATTTGACAGTCCTTCTCTTTACAAGATCACCGATTTTAGTGCTCTATCGACCGTGGTAACTGAAAAAAAGCCTGTCCCCCGATGGAGTGATTTCTTCGCACAGCAGAACATTAAGTTGCTTTATCCGGATTTGGAACGTTAACAAAAGTGCAGTTAAAGTGAAAAAACAGGAGTAGATTAATGCCGAAGTCTCAAATGGTTTCTCCAAGCCAATCCCGTCAGAAAGGTTTTATTCGGTTTGAACCTGTCCCTGTCAATCAATACAGCAAAACAATCAAAGAAGAATTAAAGAGTTTTTCTTCTGAGCAGTTGGTTAGAATCCAGCGGGATATGATGTTCTGCCGTACTTTTGAAACAATGCTTAACGAAATCAAACTTCGCGGAGCCTACCAAGGCATAGAATATAATCACAAGGGGCCGGCCCATTTGTCGATAGGCCAGGAAGCCGCCGCAGTGGGGCAGGCATTTCATCTTGGTATTGACGACCACATTTATGGAAGCCACCGAAGCCACAGTGAAATCCTCGCTAAAGGCCTTTCGGCGATCGCACAACTCGACGACAAAACACTGACAGATATCATGGAAACCTACTTTGATGGTCAGTGCTTGAAGATAGTCGAGGCAGATTCCAGCGGGAGCGTAAGTGAATTGGCTGTGGATTTTCTATTGTACGGTGCACTTGCAGAAATCTTCGGCCGGCAGGCGGGCTTCAACAAAGGTATGGGCGGTTCCATGCACGTGTTTTTCCCTGCGTTTGGAATATATCCGAATAACGCCATCGTGGGCGGTTCAGCCGACATATCCGTAGGAGCTGCTCTATTTAAAAAAGTAAATCAAAAGACGGGCATCGTTGTGGCCAACATCGGTGACGCCTCTTCATCTTGCGGACCCGTGTGGGAAGGGCTCTGTTTTGCGACGATGGCCCAGTTCAAACAGCTTTGGGATGAACCATACCGGGGCGGTTTGCCTCTTATATTCAATTTCGTAAACAATTTTTACGGCATGGGAGGCCAGCCACAGGGCGAAACGATGGGCTTTGAAATGCTGGCAAGGTTAGGAGTCGGCATTAATCCCGAACAGATGCATGCAGAAAGAGTGGATGGGTTCAACCCGTTGGCTGTTGCAGATGCCATTAGGCGAAAGAGACAGATTATTGAAAATGGTGAAGGACCGGTTCTTCTTGATACCGTCACGTATCGCTACAGCGGGCATTCCCCCTCCGACCAGAGCAGTTATCGTGAAAAAGCCGAGATAGAGGCTTGGCGAGAGCATGACCCGATAGTCTCTTACGCCCGGGACCTGGTCAAAGCAAATATTTGCTCACAATCCAAAATCGACCAGATAAGCGAACAATCCGTAGACCTGGTTGTCAAGGCATTGAGAAAAGCCGTCGACCTTAACATATCGCCTCGTGCTGAATTGAAAAAGGCGGATTGCCTGCTTGATAAAACAACATTCTCCAATCAGAAAGTCGAATCAATGGAGCCTGGTCGTAAGCCGGAGACTCTCATAGCGAAAGAGGATAATCCGCGTTTCAAATCACTTGCTGCCAAAAGTCGCTCGGCCTATGACGAGAATGGTCGGCGTCTGAAAGATGCTCGATGTATCGGAATTCGTGACGCTCTTTTTGAGGCTATTATCGAGCGGTTCTATGTTGACCCTACTTTGATTGCTTATGGTGAAGAAAACCGTGACTGGGGCGGTGCTTTCGCCGTCTATCGCGGACTGACCGAGGCATTACCTTATCATCGACTGTTTAACTCTCCGATAACCGAAGGCGCCATCGTTGGTTCGGCGGCAGGTTATGCCTTCGAAGGCGGCAGGGCACTTGTAGAGTTGATGTATTGCGACTTTATGGGAAGGGCCGGCGACGAGTTGTTTAATCAGCTATGCAAATGGCAGGCGATGAGTGCCGGACTCCTGAAGATGCCTGTTGTAGTTCGTGTTTCGGTCGGGAGCAAATACGGAGCACAGCACAGCCAGGACTGGACGTCCTTGGCTGCGCATATTCCGGGCTTGAAAGTAGTGTTCCCCGCCACTCCATACGACGCCAAGGGTTTGATGAATTCATCGCTTACCGGCACAGACCCGGTGGTTTTCTTCGAAAGTCAGCAATTATATGGCTGGCCCGAAGAATTCGTTGCCGGCGGGGTACCACAGGACTATTACGAAGTTCCGTTCGGTGAACCTGCCATCCGCAAGAAGGGCAATGACCTGACAATTCTAACTATCGGCGCGACTCTTTATCGAGCGATAGAAGCCTCTCGCGAATTAGAGGAAAAATACGGAATAAGCTCCGAGGTCATCGATGCTCGCAGCATTATCCCATTCAATTATGAAAAGGTTCTGGAATCTTTAAGTAAAACAAGAAAAATATTGTTGACTTCAGACGCCTGCGAACGAGGCAGCTATTTGCACACGATGGCGTCAAAGATAACACAGTTTGCCTTTGACGAACTTGACGCGCCGCCTGTCGTTATAGGCGCTCGCAACTGGATAACTCCGCCCGCTGAGATAGAGGATGCGTTTTTCCCATACCCGCAGGATATTATCGACGCTGTTCACGAGCATATTCTTCCACTGAAGGGATACCAAGTCCAACGGGATTGTTCGGTAGACAGCCTGATGAAAAGAAGCAATGAGGGACTCTAATATCGCGTAGTAGCCAAAAACTCATCAGACGCTAAATCGTGTTTTCGAGCCGTTTCAGCTATAATGCTCCGACTTTGTTTAAGCCGTAATTTGACATCGGAGTTTCTATGAAAATTAAGTTTATCTCGATGCTGCGGATAATGCCGTCAAATGCGAATATTCAGCTTACGAATTGCTTTGTAGAAAAGACCAATCAAAAGGTTTTAGTCATGGCGAAATTAATAGAGTAACAGGATACTGCCAATATTGGAAAGGATTCCACTATGGCAGAACGACCGCCCATTACCAAATCGCCGCCGGCTTTGAGCACTACGAAGCCATAACCCGCAGCGACACGATGATGATGGGGCTGCTTAGACTGTGGCAGATTTATAACAAGCC
>JGI10211J34971_10000144_pt1 | contig 54704 bp, 55 predicted proteins | sample Etolagsediment_FD_34971 | JGI IMG/M metagenome (IMG submission 34971) | reverse complement strand
AATGGTTTTATTTCAAGATTTAGATATTTTTCATATGCAGTTCCATTTTATAGAATGGAAAAGATATTTAAAGAGGGTCCTTCAGATGCACCATGCACAGAAACAGGTGAGAAACCACCTTATTTAGCACCTAGTTATTGGATGACAACTGGTCAACCTAATACTCAAGTTAATGTATAAATAATATTATAAAAATTAAGATGTTTAATTTTTATTATACACTTTGTATTTTAGTTTTAACTATAATTTTTATAGTAAAATTTGGAAAAAATAATCCCTTAGAAATGTTTTCTTTACCAGTCAAAACTTATGTTATTACTTTACAGAAAGATAAAAAAATAGAAGAAAAATTTATAAGGTTTAATGGTATTGATGGAGAAAATTATAATTATCAAAAAGAGATAGATAAAAATATTATCAAACCTATTTTTGAGAAAGATGATATTTTAGTAGAAATGAGTAAAAAAGAAATAGGTGAAATTTTAAGTCATTATTACTTATGGAAACATATTGAAAATGAAAAAAATCCAATTTTAGTTTTAAACAATGAAAAACAAATAAATGAAAAATTTAAGGATAAACTTAATAATATTTTAATGAATTTACCTTCTCATTGGGATGTTTATCAAATCAATAATGATTACTTAATTAATCCAACTTCTATAAAAAAAATATTAAAATTATTACCATTTAATTCAGAATTCAAAAGTTGGTTATCAAATAATATCTTGAATAAATAAATGAATAATTTATCTGATGAAAAAACCTTAAATATTGTCCAGGATACTGCTGGTTCTAAAAATAAATTTAAAAATAAGTTAGCCCATTTTTTAGTTGATTTCAATGTTTTATCTTATTTAGTTTCATTTTTAATAGCTTTACAATTCAAAGATTTCTTAACAGATTTAATAAATAAATTTTTATCTTACTTTATTGATGAAAATAAATATAAATTGTTATCAAGTTTTATATCTTTAGTTATTATTTGTGTTTTATGTTATGTTTTCATTTATTTTATATTTTATAAATACTTATATACCGAAGATGTTGAAAAAGAAGCAATCTTAAAGAAAGCTTTAAGTGAAAAGAAAACAGAATTAGCGAAAAAAGAGGTTGAAAAACAAGGCGAAACTAAAAAAGAAATAGAAAGAGTAGGTAAAATAGAGGAATTTTATGGTTTATCTTGGAATTAAAGTCTAAGAATAATTATGGATCCAACAATTTGGGGCCCTAAATTTTGGTTTTCTTTACATACGGTCACATTTACTTATCCTTTTCATCCAGATATAGAACACCAAGAAAGAATTAAAAATTTTTTCAATAGTTTAGAATATATTTTACCTTGTAGTATTTGTCGTGTAAATTATAGTAAAAAAATTAGAAAACATCCAATTGATAACAATTTAGATAGTAGAAAGAAATTAATTTTTTGGTTAATAGATATTCATAACATGGTGAATATGCAAACTGGGAAAAGGGCATGGTCTTATCAAGAGGTTTTAGAATATTATGAAAAAATTTATGGGAAGAAAATTTTATTAGAAGACCCTAATCCTAATCAAGTTAAGGAGAATAAAATAGAAAAAGAAATTATTTATGTTCCCATTGGAAATCAATGTAATAAAAAGAAACCAATCTTATTAGGATTTTTCATTTTTATCTTAATTTTGTTTATCTTATTATTTGGTTTTGTTATCAATCGGATGGTTAATAGGTAAATTTTTTCTCATTAAAATTAATGGGAAAAAAAATAGTAATCTCTTCTCAAAAATTTGAATATTATCCTGATTTTGAAGATAAAGAATTTTATGAAAAAATAACCTACAAAAAAGAGTTTAATCAAAACAAAATTCCTAAAGAAACCAAATCCATGGAAGAAATTTGTAATGCTCGTTTATACACTCTTGCTCCCCAACAAGAATTCCTCCGAAACTACATTAGTATTGGAACTCCTTATAACAGCATTTTAATCTATCACGGAACCGGCGTCGGCAAAACTTGCTCAGGTATTCAAATCGCAGAAGGTTTTAAAGAAGTTATGAAGAGAATGCATAGTGATGAAAAACAAAAAATTTTAGTTTTAGTTAGTCGCAGTGTCATGCCTAACTTTAAAAAACAAATTTATGACATTGGAAAAGAAAGTAAAAAAATTAGACCAGATGATGTCGTTCAATGTACCGGTAATGAGTATAGTTTAGATTTTGAACAATACAGTTCTTTAACCAGAAAACAAAAAATCAAAGAAACTGCTAAAAAAGTTAATAATGTTTATAAATTTTATGGTTATGAACAATTTGCAAATGAATTAATGACAGATTTACATTGGGATGGAAAAATTTCTTCTTTAACTGACATTCAAAAGAAAGCCTTAAAACAAAAATTTAATAATCGCGTCATTATTATTGACGAGATACATAATATTAAAGCTGATAGCAAAAATGTAGAATTAAGAAAAGTTCCACCTATTTTACAAGCCATTGTTAGGTTTTCGGAAAATATTAGATTAGTTTTAATGAGTGCAACCCCCATGTATGATAATGCCGAAGAGTTTATTTACATTTTAAATTTATTATTAGAGAATGATGGAAGAGAACCTATAGAAAAGAAGGATATTTTTGATGCAGAAAATAATTTAGTTCCTGGAGCAGAAGGTTTAATAAAAAATTTAACTAAAGGATATGTTAGTTTTTTAAGGGGAGATAATCCAAATAGTTTCCCATTAAAAATTTATCCTCAAGTTGCTAGAACACCTAATATAGTTTATGACATTAAGGGTAATAAGATTAGTGATAGTAATAAATTAAGGCATATGAAATTATTTTTATGTGAGATGTCTGTTTATCAAAATAGATTATATGATAAAGTTTTTAGGGAAATTAAAAATGAAAATTTTAATTCAAATGAAAGTTCTTATAATACTCTTAGACCTATTACTAATATTGTTTTACCTAATAAACAAGAAGACCATGTTATAGCTAGAATGGATTTTGCTTATCAAAAGCAGGATAATGGGGAAGGACCTTTTATAGTGGATACGGGAGGAGTATCAATTTTAGGGAAGGAAAGCAAATTTAGGAAGAAGACTATGCAATTTAAATATCAGTCTCATGTGAAATTTGATTTAGGGAAGGAAACTGAAGCACCATTTTTGGATGAGAAACATTTGCAGAAGTATTCAACTAAATTTTATGAAGCCTTATTAAATATAAAAGGAGGAAAGGGTATATGTTATGTTTATTCGGAATTTGTTTGGGGAGGGGTTTTACCATTTGCGATGATGTTGGAGCAAAATGGGTTTGAAAGGTATCCATTTCCGGGAGAAAGACAATTTTTAGATTATAATAAGAAGCGAAATCCTATTTGTGCTATTTGTGGGAAGAATTTTCATAGGAATTCTGACCATGAATTTAAAAGAGCTAGATATATTTTAATGACTGGTAATCAAAACTTAACTTTAATGGAAACTGGTTCCTTATTAAATATTATGAATTCAGATAATAATAAATATGGAGAAGAATGTAAAATTATTATCGGAACCCGTAAAACCGGTGAAGGATTAGATTTTAAAAGAATTAGACAAATCCATGTTTTAGAACCTTGGTATAACATGTCTAGGTTAGACCAAATTATTGGTCGCGGTGGAAGATACTGCAGTCACGCTGATTTACCTGAAAAAGAAAGAAATGTTGAAATCTTTTTTTATGCGGTTATGCCTGATAAAAAAGCTAGTAAAAAAACTAAAGAAACTGAAACCATTGATACCAGATATTATAGAATAGCGGAAGTTAAAGATAAGAAAATTAAAGCAGTAGAATATATTATTAAACAAAGTGCGGTAGATTGTGTTTTAAATAAAAATGGAAATGTTTTTGATTTTGGTAAAAGAATAGTTCATATGTTAGATAGTAAAGGAAATAAGATAAAAGTTAATTTAGGGGATGTAGATTATAGTAGGGAATGTGATTATCAAAAATGTAATTATCAATGTGTTTGGGAACCTGAAAAAGGTAAAAATTATAAGATTAATACAGATACTTATACAGAAAGATTTGCGAGAACAGATATAGAAAAGAGCAAGAGGATTATCAAGGAGATGTATAATAGGGGATATATTTATGAATTAGCGGATTTAGTAAAAAGAGTTAATCATAAATTACCGCAGTTAGAAAATTGGTTTATTTATATTGGAATTCAAGAAATGTTAAATAATGTCAATGAACCAGTTTATGATATGTATGGAAGAAGAGGCTACCTGATATATAAAGGGAAATATTATGTTTATCAACCCATGGAATTTAATTATCTCAAGGCACCATTAAGATATAGAATGATGACCTTAGATGTTAAAACACCATTTTATACATTTGAGAATGAGTTGGAGGAAGAGAATATTAATTTAAATAAAAAAGATGAGAGTGGAGGAAATATTTTAGAAGAAATCATGAAAGAACAAGAGAAGTTGAATAAAATATTAACCTTTACAGATAAAGATAAACAAACAATTATAATAGGGATGATAGTGGATAAATTAACAGATTTGAAGAAGATAAGTTTATTGAGGAAGATAGTTTATGATTATGTTTCTACTAATGGAAAAATGAGTTCACCGATATTAAGTATCTTATTTTTTTATTTTAATGATTTATTGTTATTTAAGGGGAGAGATATGGAATTTAAGGATAAGGTTAGTAATGATAAGTTAATAGGATTTTATTATTTCTTATTAGAGGGAAGAAAGACAAGATTAAAAACATTTTGTTTAAATGATGAAACCAAAGTTATTACAGAATGTTTAAAAGATACGAAAGAAAAAATTAAAGCGAGACTTTTAACTAAATTTAGTAAAGAAAGAAAGAGTAATAATTTAATGTTGAATAATATTTATGGATTTATGGAGAGGAAAGATGGACCTTATGTTTTTAAGATTTATAATAAGACCAAAGAGCAAGTTAAGAGGACAAAAGAGAATGAAAGGAGTAAGAGGTCAGAGGTGAGGGGGAAAGAGTGTAGTAGTCATAGTTTAGAGGAAATTAAAAGTTTGGGAAAGATATTGGATATTAAACAAGATAAGATACAAAAGAGAACAGGATGTTATGAGTTGGAATATGTTTTAAGAAAAAATGATATGATTAAGTTGAATAATCGGTTATGGTTTTTAAATTCTATAGATTTTATAAAATCACAAATAACGATAAAAAATTGAATTAAAAAAATATTATATTTAAATTTATAAAATGGAAGTTTTGACTGAAAAAGATATTTATTTTCATTCTTTAATTAAACGTCGGATTAATTTAAGACCTCAGTTTTTAGATGAACATTTAAATACTAATATTGAAAATATATTAAAAAATGAGGTTGAAGGAAAATGTATTAAAGAAGGATATATTGTTCCTAGTACTATAGAAATAAAAAAAAGGTCTATTGGTAATTTATGTTCAAATCAATTTACTGGAAATGTTATTTATGATATTACTTATTCAGCAAAAATATGTAATATTCCATTAAATAGTGTTATTAGAGCCAAAGTAATGAAAATGAATGAGAATGGAATTAAAGCGGTATTAGGCCCATTGATGATTTATATTCAAAAAGAATTACATCAAAACAAGGATGTATTTAAGACTATTACTTATGGTGATGAGATTGATATTTTAGTAATTAATAAAAGTTTTGATTTAGGTTCAAAGGATATAACTGTAATGGGTAAACTTAATTCAGAGAGTAAGAAGAAAATTGTTTTAAAGACAAGGAAAATTAAACATAAGAATGATGATAAATTAGCAGAGGCTGTTATTTTAGAGGAAAATGAGAATAGGTTAAAGAAAGAGAGTGAGGAGGGGTTAGAAGAAACAGAAGATTTAGGAAGTCAAGATATGATAGACTCTGATGAGGAAGGATTAGAGGATATGGAAGCATTTGAAGAAGAATTGACGGAAGAAGATTTGCCTGATGAGTTAGATCAGGAAATTATCGATGATGAGGAAGGTGAAGAATATTAATTTAAAGAAAACTGACATTAAAGATAAAATGGAAAAGTTTGTGGTTATTAAGGAGAATGAAGAAGAAGATGCTTCAGTTTCAATTGATTCTGGAAAAAATACTATAGAAAACTTTGATATTAGGATGATAAAAGAGTTTGTTGAGAATAAGATGACTGCAAATCATTTCAAGGAAATTATTAAAATAATAAAATTGAATGAAGAAAGATATACTAAAAATAACAATGGATATTTTATTAATTTAAAAAATTTAAATGAAATAACATTGTTAAAAATTAGGAAATTTATAAATTTTGTGAAGGAAAATGATGAATATATTTCAGTGGCGGAGCATTTGAAAGATGAGGAGAGAATGAGGATAGAAACCATTGATAAAAAATCAAATATAGAAAATTTTGAGGATGAATGTTTAGATAAATTGATAAATTTTGAGATATTTTCGTTGGATGGGGTAAAGAGTGAAATTTTTAGTGAATATGCATATGAAGAGGGAGATGAGCATTATGATTTAAAAAATGAGGAACAGAATGGATATAAAATTAATTTAAAGAAATACAAAAAAAAATATACGGGGACGAAAGCGAAAGTATTAAAAAGATTTAAAGATATCTCTAAATCTAGCATTAATTCAAGAACAATTAAGAATAATTTGATAGTGAAGACCAAGATAGTAAAGAAAGATGAAAAGAAGAAGAAGGAGGAGACGACAGATGTTAATGAGGAGACTACTATTTATGAGGATGATACAGTTTTGGATGACGAAGAAGAGGATGAAGAAGAGGAAATTGAAGATTAAATAGGATAAAAAATTGAATTTAAATAATTTAATATTAAATTATTTAAAATGTTTCCGGTAGAGAAGGTAAATTCATTTTTGAATAAAAATTTTGAGGGTCAGGTACCTGAAAGAGAACTGGTTTTTCGTATTCCAGATTCACAAAAGAGGGGAGACCATATTTATGACAAGTATGTTTTAGACAGTAAATTTATTTTCCAAGGGAAAAATGTTATTCGCGTTCCAGAATGGACAAAAATTAAAAATTATCGTCTTTTAGTAGATAAATTAGATAAAAATACATTTACTAGTGCTATTTTAAATGCAGTTATTCCAGAGTTTAGATATTTTAGTTTAAAGAGTAGGGTTCAATTTATTAAGGATTTTTATCGTCAGATGGCGGTTGATTTAGAGGAGAAAAATTTATATAAGGATTTAAAGTATCATGCCATCAGGAATAAGTTAAGAGAGACATTACAAGGATTTTTTAATGCAGATGAGGAAGAAGTTATGAGAAAGTATTTAGTTGATTATTTAAGTTTGAAAGTTTATTTAATTGAGGAAAATGATGATGCAACTTTTTTGGAAAGAAAAGTTAGTAAGATTGAGTATTTAGAGGAATATCAAAAAAATACTATTTTTTTAGTTAAATATGAAAATAAGTATTGTTTATTAGTAAATAGAGATATGACAGGAATAATTGATGACAAAGAATTAGAAACTGAATTAAATGGTGATTTTGAGAAATTAATTAAGATTAACGCTAAAAAGGTTAAAATCCCTAAAAAGGTGGTAACAGTTGAGAAAGTAGAAGAGAATTTAGAGAAGAAAGAGGAAACATCAGAGAATTTAGATGATATTTCAGAGAAGAATGAATTAGAGGAACCAGTAAAGAAAAAGATTAAGATACCTGCGAAGGCGACTTTAAAAGTTCTTCAAGAATTGGCGGAACAAAATGGTATTTCATTAACTAAAAAATCTGAAAAAACAGGGAAAGATATTAAGAAAACTATTCAAGAGTTAAAATTAGATTTTGAAAATCTTTAATGTTTTATGATAGCAGAATATATTTGGATAGGTGGTAATTTAGAAATCCGTTCAAAAACTAGAATTTTACCAAATAATACAACTGTTTTCCCAGAATGGAATTTTGATGGAAGTTCTACTGAACAAGCATCAGGAGAAGATAGTGAAGTGATAATTAAACCACAAGCTGTTTTTCCTTGTCCATTTAGAAAAGGACCCAACAAAATAATTTTATGTGATACTTATTATCAAGGAAATCCTCATTCTACTAATACTAGAAATTGGGCCCAAAAGATTTTTGAAGAAGATTTGGATGCTCAACCTTGGTTTGGATTAGAACAAGAATATTTTATAATGGATAAAAAAACTGGATTTCCATTAGGAGTAAAACCTGATGAAAATATTATTCAAGGACAATATTATTGTTCTAATGGCGGTTTAAATGCTTATGGTCGTGATTTTGTAGAAGAACATATGAATTTATGTTTAGAAGCAGGATTAAAAATAAGTGGTGTTAATGCGGAAGTTGCACCTGGTCAATGGGAATTTCAAATTGGTCCTGCAGTGGGAATAGAAGCAGGAGACCATTTATTAGTTGCAAGATTTTTATTAGAAAGATTAAGTGAAAAATATGGATATTGGATAGAATTAGCGCCCAAACCTTATTTAAAGGTTAATGGGAGTGGATGTCATTGTAATTATTCTACCGCTTTAATGCGAGAAGGAACTAATGAAAAAACGGGATTAGAAATTATTGATGAAGCTATTAATAAATTATCTTTAAAACATGATGAACATATGAAGGTTTATGGGGAAGGAAATGAAGAGAGGATGACGGGAAAACATGAGACTGCGTCTTATGATAAATTTACTTTTGGGAGGGCCAATAGAGGGGCGAGTGTGAGAATAGGGAATGAGACCATAGATAATCAGAAGGGATATTTTGAGGATAGGAGACCGGCGTCTAATTGTGATCCTTATTTAGTAACAGCAATGATATTTAAGACTACTCATTTAGAATAATATTCTTGAGGAACATCTTTAGTTTCATTGATAGGATAAGAGATAAAATCTTTTAAAGTTTCATTAAGTCTTTCTTTTGAAAAATCATCCACATCATAGTGCACGAAATATTTTTTAGTTATTGAATCATAATAATATTTATTATTAAGATTTTTAATTGGGGGTAAAGGTTTTAAATCATAAAAATGACAACCAAAACTTTCTTTAAAAAATAATTCAAAATCTTTATCTTCTAATTTTTCTCTTCTTTGAGCACATTCATCATCATCAAAACAAACACAAATAAAATTTCTGTTCTTAAAAAATCTATAAATTTCATAAACATCACCTTCTTGGTGACATAAAACACACTTCATTTTTTTTATATTTATCAATATTTTTTTAAATGATTTAAAAATTTTAGTTTAAAAAAAATTGAAATTTATTTAATTTAAAACATATAAATGTTAAATTTGTTTACTTTTAAAGAAAAACCTAAGATGTACAATATTTTAGGAATAGGAGGGTCGTGCGTAGTAGTAAAAGATGAAAAATCAGTCATAAAAATCATTCCAGATATAGAAAAGTATAATTATTTTTTGGATAATACTATTGATATTAAAAAATGTTTAAAAAAAAATATAGGGGAAAAAATAACTGAATATTTTATTTTTCCAGAAAGTTTTAAGGAGTTAAAAAGGGATTTTGATACTGATAATTTTCTTTGGGAAAATAATTGTAATATTAAAAATCTAGATTATGAAAATTATTTAGTAATTAAGTTACCTTATTATGAAAACAGTATTGATTGTTTTGACTATTTTGTGAAGAATAGAAAATCTATGGATATAATCAATTTAGATATAGTTTTGGAAGATTTTTGGAGTGGATTAGAAATTTTACATGAAAATGGGATAATTCATAATGATGTTAAATTAGAGAATGTTTTATTATCAAATGAAAATGGATGGAAATTAAGAATTATTGATTTTGATTTTTCATTTCAAATAGAAGAAGCAAATAATATTAGTTATGTTGGAACTTTCAGTCTAATAAATCAAACAACTGGAATAAATCAAGAAACTATTGGAATTGATGGAATGTTTAAAAAATTTTTTAGATTTTTCAAACCTTTATATAATCCATATAAATTTTCAATATATATTTCAAAATTTCAAGAAGAATTACAGAAAATGTATATTGAAAATAAAGAAGATTTTTATAGATACAATGATATTTTTAATGGTATTATTTTATCTTTATTTATGATAAAAATGAATGAAAAAAATAGGGGAATTAATAAAAATGTAGATAATAAATTTGTAAAATCTTTTTTAGAGATGGTAAAAGTAGATGAAAATTTGAAGTTTATGGAAATTTTTGAAATCAAGAATTATTTAAAAAAAATGATTATTTAAAGTGTTATTTATCTTATAAAATATATTATGGAAATAAATAAATCCAATTTTGACAATTTATCAAGTCTTTTTAATCATCTTAAAAAGAATGAAAATAATATTTTAAGTTTAAAATTTAAGGGTTTAAATGAGACTTTAGAGAGGAATGTTTTTCAAAGAGTTGTTGAAAGATTTATTTTTACGGAAGAAAATGGAGGATTACATTATCCTTATAAAATGCATTCTCATTTAAAAATAGGTAATGAAAGAGGTAATGTTTATTTGCATTTAAAAACCTTAGATGAGATTAAAAGGTATTTTCAGTTTTCAATTTTACCGGAGAGGGATAATTTTGTGGTTGAAAAGAAAGTTGATACTTTTGAAATAAATAATTCTAAAATGTTATTTGAGGAGATAAGTTTTCAGGAGAAAAAAGATGAAAAAATGGATGATGAAAAGGTTTATGAAATCTTAAATATTTATGAAATTGAAGATAAGAAACATCATTTTTTTATTAAAATGATTGAAAATAAAAAGATTTTATCTGATAAATCTTTTAAAGAGTCTAAGGTTTTAGAGCAAGTACCGACTTATCACATTGAATTAGAATTTAAATCAGGGGATTTTAGTCAAGAATTTTTTGAATATTTGGGAAACTTTTTAGAATGGTTATTAGAAGAATTACAGCAATCTTATTTCATTTTATCAGATAAGGAAATTTTAACTGTTCAAGAGTCAATTAAGAAAATCTTGAAAGTTAAAAATGCTTCAAATAAAGAATTTGGTGTTCCTGAACCTGTTGAAATTCTCCGTAAAAATTTTCACCCTAATACTGGCGTCATTAATGTTAAAGATGATACTTCAGTTGGTTATTTACCTAATGGTGAATTATGTTATTTATATATTTTAGAGGATGTTAATTTATCTGGAAAAGTTTTATTAATTAAAAGTGATTTATCAGTTATCAATACCGGTAAAAAGGTAGATGGATATGATAATACCTTAGTAGAGGGATATTTTCAGGAGGATAAGAATACTTTTATTATGACAGATGTTTTATATTATAAGGGAAAAGATATTAGGGATAATAATTTTTTTGAGGGGGGGAAGGCTAAAGATAAATTTAGGTTTGATTTTATGCATCAATTTTTTATAGATGGATTAAAGAAGAGTGTTAATATTAAAGAAGAATATAGTGAAGAAACAACTAGGTTTATGATAGTAAGATTTTTATTTGGTGTAGGAAGTAAGTTTATGGATAATGTCAGGTTATTATTTGATGAGATTAAAACGCAAGAGTATGATGTCATAGGGTTATTATTTAAGGTTAATAGGGAGCATTATCCAAAGGAGATGGATAAGTGGTATCAAAGTTTTGTTTGGAGGTATAGGAATTTTAAGACGGTTAATTTTTTAGTTGAAAAGGTTAAAAATGGAAAAGTAGATAAAGTCACTCCCTTTCAACTTCCTTCACAAGGAAAAGACCTTTATGGTAAAACTATTTATTTTAAAACCTTAAATTTGAAAGTTGGGGGCGTCAAGGAAATTTATTCCAATAAGGAGAAGAGGTATAAAAATATTTTTACAAGTTTAGATTTTGTTCCAAAGGGAATGACTGCAGAAGAAAATATAGGAATAGCTAATATTATTTTAGATAGTTCAAACAGAATGATGACTGAAGACCCTAATACTGGAAGAAAGAGTGAAATTTTAGATAAAATGATTGTGGAAATGACTTATGACCCACAACATAAGGAATTAACTAATTTATTTAAATGGAAACCATTAAGAGTTAATTATGCAAAAACTAGACAATATCAAATGGGTTCCTTAGTTTTTGGTGATACAGAAAAATACGCTAATCATATGTGGAATTCTTATATGAATATCATTACAGAAAGTATGTTAAGGGATGATAATGTTCCAGAAGAAAAAGTAGAGCAATATTATTTAATGAATAATAATGAGATGAGATTGAAGAAATATCCTTTCCAAGTATTCCATAATAGAGTGGTCAAAGATAAATTAATTATGGAGGTTTCACCTTCTATTATTGGAGGTAAAAAAGATATGACTGGAAGTTTATTAGATTTAGCGGTTGGTTCAGGAGGAGATTTTATGAAATGGAAATTAGGATTGATTAAGGATGTAGTAGGAATAGATATTTATAAAGATAATATTGAAAAAGCTTATGAATTTTATAAGAGACAAAAGAGACCGAAACCAGATGTGAAATATTTATGGGGGGATAGTAGTAAGTTAATTTTCCCTGATTTTGAGTGTGGAGAGAATAAAAAAGAGATGGAGAAGGTCTTTTTATCTAAGTTTGCCTTTGATATAGTTAGTTGTCAATTTGCTATCCATTATTTCTTTGAGAGTGAAATTACTTTGAGGACATTCTTGCAAAATGTTACTGATAACTTAAAAGTAGGAGGATTTTTTGTAGGAACTAGTTTAGATGGTAAACGAGTATTTGAATTATTAAAGGGATTAAAGAAACCTGCAGAAGGATTTGTAGGGGATGATTTATTATGGAAAATAAATAAGAAATATTCTTTAAAGAGTTGGGCGGAGAAGAAACCTAATTTAGGGCAAAAGATTGAGGTTTTAGTTTCTACAATTGGAATTCCGCATGAAGAATATTTAGTTAATTATGAATATTTGAAGGAACTTAGTTTAGAATATGGATTGAAGGTTAAAAAAATCAGGGGTTTTGGGGAGATTTATGATGGGGCGTTAAAGGAGAAGAATTATGAGGAGGAGTTAAGTTCTATGAGTGAGGGAGAAAAGGTATTTAGTTTCTTGCATAATGAGTTTATTTTTGTGAAAGAAAAAGAAGCGAGTGATAAGACTTATGGTAAATTAATGTTATTGAAGGAAAAAGAGGATAAAAAGAAGAAGAGATTAGATGGGATGAAGGGAGGTAATATTAAGATTGTTTTAAGAAAGAAAAAAGACTGATAAGATATGAGTAAAATTAAATTTAATGAAAAAGTAGTTCCAGGAGATGGTAATTGTTTATTTCATTCTATAGGTTGTTCTGTTAATTTGGTTCAAAATCAAATTAGAGAGTTAGTTTCTAGATATATTTTAAAACATAAAAATAAAAAATATAATGGGTTAAGTTTAGAGGAGTGGATTAAGATGGAGAGTGAGATGAGTGTGGAGGCTTATGCACAGTATATTTTGAGGAATGGAGAATGGGGAGGAAATATGGAGCTTTATGTTTGTTCACAGGTTTTTAAGATTAATTTATTTATTTTGAAAAGGGATATAAATAAATATAAGGTTATTAGTTCTTATGTTTATGAGAATGATGCGAAGAATGTGTTTTTGATTTATAATGGAGCACATTATAATTATTTGAAAGTTGTTGAAAATAAGGCAGGAATTAAAACCTAAAATAAATTATGAAAAAGGCAGAATTAGTGATGATGACATTATTTCAGATACAAACATCATTAAAGTTTTCACATTGGCGGACAACCAGTTATTCAAAACATAAAGCATTAGATAAGTTTATGAAGAAGTATTTAAAAAGGATGGATGATTTTATAGAGGTTTGGCAGGGGAAATATGCAAGGATTAAATTTTCAAATAAGGAAGAAGATATTAGTCATGAATTAAAAGTTTATCAGTTAAATGAAAATGATTTACAAAGATATTTAAATTGTGTGAAAGGGTTTTTAGTTGGAAAAAAAGATAAAGATTGTAAAAAATATGGGATTACTAATAAAGAAGATTATTGTCAAGTTTCAATTTTAGATATTTTGGAAAAGGATGATACTGATATGTTAAATTTGAGGGATGAAATTTTAGGTTTAGTAAATCACTTAAAGTATTTGTTAACTTTAGTTTAAAAAAAATAAGATAAATATAAAAAATGATTAGAGCATTTATTTTTTATATTATAAATTTTTTTAATTATTTTTTTGTAAAAAAAAAATTTGAATTAATTGAAATTCCAGAAAAAAAAATTACCAGAAAACCAATGAAATTCATTTTTGAAGAAAAACCTATTGATATGGAATTTTTGTTTTCTGTTAAACCAAAAATTAAAAGATCTAGTTCAATTAATGACCTAGGAAAAAAAATAATGAAAAAACAAAAAAGTATTTAATTATTCAAGTTTAGGTTTAACGTATTCGTCATATCTTTTTTGACCGTAATCTTCACTTGCTTTTTCTAATGTTACTTCATTCTTTCTAACTTTAGAAACCATATTCATGGTTTCTTCGAACTTTTTTAGGTCAAATTTATTTCCATTTTCAATAATCATATTGAATAATGCAGGATATCTCATTAATAAACTTTCATATTTTTTAACATATAAACCGCGGATATCAGCATATTTTCCTTTAATTCTCCATTGATTATCTCTGGGATTATTAGTTTCATGTAATAAACCATAAACTAATTTCTTAGTTTCTTCTACTGAAATATGTTCATCAAATTGCGGTTGATTAAGAGGAGGGAATTGACCCTTATTAGTATATTGATCACTCATATTTTTTAAAATAAATATTTCTTTAAGTTATTTTTTATAATTATATAATAATGTGGTTTTACATTACTATACTTTTATTATTTATTTTGATTGTTATTTTAATAAATTACAATTTACCATTATATTATCAGGAAGATTTTGAAAATCCTGTGAAAGTTAAAGATGGAGAAATAGATAAACTTTACGTTAAGTTATTTGATAAGGTTTTTGATGAGAAAATGATGTATGAGGGTGAGGTTAAGATTATAGATGAATTTTTAAAGAAAGAGAAACATAAGAAGATATTGGAAGTAGGTTGTGGTTTAGGGAAACATTATCAGTTATTAAGTAAGAATTACCAATTAGAGGGGTTAGAGAGGTCAAAGGCTTTTATGGATGTTTTTAAGGTGAGAAATCCTTTAGGGAAAGTTAAAAAGGGAGATATGGTAGAAGAAAATAATTATCCAGCAGAAAGTTTTAATGTAATCATGTGTTTGAAAGAAACCTTATATCATAATGATTTTAAGGATTGGGATAATATTTTAAGTAATCTTTATTATTGGTTAAAACCTGGGGGTATTTTAGTGATACATATTTTTGATAGAGAGAAATTAGACCCAGCACCTCGGGCTCATAGTATGTATAAGTTTGACGAGAAGAATAGGAAGCATAGTATTACGCATTTTAAGAATTTTACGCATGATTCATGGTGGGAGGTTAAGAAGAGGTATGTAAAATTTCATGAAATTTTTGCGATTAGAGATGAAAAGAATAAAGTTAGTAAGAAGCGACATTACGTTCATAATTTAGATATACCTAAAAAAGAGAAGATTGTGGAGAAAATAGTGAGTAATTATTTTAAGTTAGTTAAGATAGTTCCTTTAGAAAATTTAGGGGTTACAGACCATGAACTTTATTTTTTCAAAAAAAATAAATATTAAAATATGAGTTTTCAAAGGTCATGGTTAGATAATTATAGTCAATATATAGGTTTTAATAAGATAGATGGACAAACTACTTTTCAAAAATTACCGAATTTTGTTTTACCGTCATTATATACATCCAATAAAATCAGTAATATAGTGGGGACTGCCGGAGAACAACAAGGAGGGGTTAAAATTTATGAGATAGAGGGAGAAGATTTAGAGAAGGGATTTCAGGAATTGGAGAAGAAGATGGTGAAGGATTTTAAGGGTTTAGGAGATTATTATTATTTGGAGTTAAGGAAAGGTAATAAAAATTTTTATAAAATATATAAAAAAAATAATATTTGAAATATTATGACAACATTCCAAAAGGAACTTAACAAACTTGAAAATTTACTTGGACAATTAAATAAGGCTAATTCTAATAAAAATAACAAAAATAAAAATAATACTAATAATATGAAAGGAGGTAAAACACCTGATGTAGATGTCAGACACTTCAAAGTTGTCGCAGTTGACGGAAAAAAAGTAGAAGATGGTGGAAGATATTCTCTTCCCACTATGACCAGTCCCAAAACTGGAAAACCTAAACCACAAAGAAGAGGACCTCGTGATCAAGCATCCAAAGCTTTCTCTGAACTTTGCAGAGGTAAAAATGGTGAATGCAAACACAAAATCACTTTACAAGAAACTACTCAAGGTTCAGCTAAAAAACTTTTCCATTATGACATTAAGAGAGTTAAATTAGCCAAACCTGTAAAGGTTCAATATAAGAAAAATGGTAAAGTAATTAAAGAAGTTACCAAAAAATATACTAATGAAGTTAAATCTTTAGGTTCAGAAAGACCTACAAAATAAATTAATTTAATCTATTTAGATTAAATTATATTCAATAAAATATATGGAAAAAAGAACTTTTTGTATATTAGATTTCCCAACTAAAGGTGAAAAATATGGAAATTTTAAGGGATTATATCCATCTAACGCAGCTCAAAAAGCTTTTGAAAAATTATCCAAAGAACTTAATTTTATTGATAATCAAGAAGGAAAAAAATATTTAGTGTTTCACATTCAAGATATTAATAGTAAACAAATTTATAAATATATTGGAACAATTGTCATTTTAAAAAATCCAATTGAAATAAACTATCAAGATAAAACCATAAAAATTAACCATCGAATTTTAGTTGCAAAATTTGATAAAGATATGGAAAAAGTCTTTATTAGAAAATAATATCAGATAAATTAAGAATGAGCACAAAAAGTTTAGATATGGGTAACTCTGAAGCTTATCAAACTGACCAAAGATTAGAAAGTACAACTAAAAATGCAAATAATTTATCAGCTGGAGATGAAATCGTAAATAGTTTTGTAGTTAGTTCACCTTTACCGACAATCAAGCCTTATATTAGTCCATATCAAGTTCCAGCTGTTGGTGGAAGTAAAAATGAGTATGAGATTTTGTATAAAAATTTGAAAATCAAATTAAATGCGAAAAATTTGGAAGAAGCTTCAAAAAAAAGTTTTGAGGAGATTTCTAAAAAACTTTTCAAGAAAACAGAAATTAAAAAGAAAGTTTTAACTATTTCAATTAGAAAATTTAATGAAAAAAGAGAAAATAAATATTATAAATTTAAATTGGTTGTTCGTCAAATAAAAAGTCCAAACAAAAAATATCAAATTGATATTAAAAAAATTTAGATTTAATTTAATAAAAATGATTAGATTTTTATTGAGAAACTTATTTTTTTTATTAACAGGATGGAAAATTGATAATAGAACTTATTTAAAAACGGAGGAGATTTTTAAGGAAAGAGTTGTTTGTGTTTTTTCACATACTTCTTCTTTTGATGTTGTTCCTTTTGTTTTTACTAAATTTTCATATCCGGTTAATAGTATTGCCGTTACCATAAAGGAACAATATTATGGAAATATTTTTAAAAGAATATTTTTTTATCTTTTCAACATCTTTCCAATTGATACCAAAGGAAACTTAGGAATGACAGATGTGATAGTTGATAAAATAAATGAAGTTTCAGATGGAGATAGATTTACTTTTGCAATTTCTCCGGAAGGAACTCGTGAAAAAACTGATAAATTTAAAACAGGGTTTTATTATATTGCGAAGAAGACCAATAGTTATATTTTAGTTTGTTTGCCTTGTTTTGAGACAAATACTTTTATTTTCCAAGATTTTTTTCAACCTAGGGATTTAGAAGATACCTTGGTAAGAGTTGAAAAAGGATTTAATGAAGGTATTCCCTTACATCCACAAAAAGTTCATTATGGAATTAAGAAACATCAAAGAAATAATTTAACAATATTAGATTGGGGAAGAATAAGTCATTTATTGGGAATATTTTTACATCCACAATATTTTTATTTATATTTATTAAAACTTTACTTTGGTAGTAATTTATGTTTTATTGATTTTATTGTCCCAGCTTTATTTTATCAAAATTATTGGGTTAGTTTTTTGTTTTTATTAGAGTATCTTTTAAGTTATACTATAAAACCTGATACAAAATGGAAAACTTTTTTTTATAATGTTGGATTTTTATCATTTAATTATATTTTGTTGAACTTTGGATTGAACTTTTAATATTATAATCTTGTTTACCTAATTTTGGATTAAAAATAAACCAATCTTCATTTTGATATTGTTTCCATTGTTGGTCAATCGCCCAGGTTTCATGTCCTTTATTGGTTGTTTTGTCAGAAGACATATTTTCAAAACATTTTTTAAATAAGTTTTCTAATTTAGGTAAATAATGTTTTTTAACGATATATCCTGAGGTAGTAGAAGCACCACCTAAAATTTTATGAACTTCATCATTATGGGGTTTAGTTTTTTCCCACATTGCTGATAAAAGTAAAACATTCCAATTATTTTTTGGAATTTTTTTTTGTTTAAATTCTTCAGGTTTTATATCAAATTTAAAATCATCCTCCATAATTAAAACTTGGTCCCATCCTTTTTCTCTCGCCATTTTTAATGCACGATAATGACTATCTGCACAACCTTTATGACCATTATTAGGTGTATAAGTCGCACTTAATCTATAATAATTTGTTAATCCATATTCATTTAATAATTTTTCCATACGTTCTTTTCTATCTGGTCTATTATCTAAATTAATGTAAATTAAAGGAATAGGTTCATCAAAATATTCTGGTTCCGGATAAAGTAAAACAATAAGGAATAATATGATAAAAATTAAATATAACATTATTTTTAATAAGATATTTATTTTGTCCATTGATGAGCAAGAACTTTAATAGATAAATATTAAGGTTAAAATTACCTAAACGAATTTTCAATTGAGGTTTTGCACTTTTAGAATAATAAAACTTAAGGTCGTATCACTAATTCCAATAATAATTCATGTCTTAAAGCAGATTAGGGCACTAAAGTGCCATAATTTTGTCTTTAATACAACTCTCGTAAAACATAAAATTTTCTGCTTTATGAGATACTTTTAAGATTATTTCATGTCTTAAAGCAGAATAGGGAACCTACGGTTCCCTAATTCTGTTTTAATACAGCTCTCGTAAAACATAAAATTTTACTACGTAAAATTTTCTGCTTTATGAGATAATTTAATGTTTTATGAGATAATTAGTTTTAATGTAGAGGCATTTTTTATCACTTTTGATTTTTATAAAGATAAATATTTAAGAATATTTATTGATAGCATATTTACAAATATTAAAAAATTGTTTTTTAATTTTATCCCATTTTTCTTGATTATTTTCTCTAGGGGGTGGTTTATTTAAATAAATTCTTTCATTGATTTTAGAGCTAAAATGCCAGATTAATTCTTTAGTTTCATTTTGGTCTTCATTATCTATCCATTCTAAAATTTTAGGGAAACAATGGAAATCAATTGCTCCTAAAATCCAATCTTTCTTTTCTAAAACTTGATAGGAAAAATTTATTTTTATTAAAGGTTTTTGAAAATAATTTAACCAAGGTTTTTTATTATCTAAAAATCTATTACACCATAAATAGGCAGAATTTTTTAACATTTCCATATCTCCTTTCATTCCTCCATAACCCGCTCTAATTAAAATACTATAAATTAAATCTTTTTCTTCTTTTTTTAATTTTGGTAATAAATCTTTGATTTTTGAAACATTATTTTCAATTTTAGGGTAATAATCACAATAAGGAATATCACATAAATAATGAATTAAACTTAATAACCATTGAATTTGTTTTTCTTGTAAAACCATTTGTTTTGAACTAACTGCAATCATTAACCAAACTACAATAGGATAATGTTTAACCAATAAAACATCTTCAATCATAATAATAGATAAACGGCGTAAAAATTGTATTGGGTCAAGTTTTATTAAATTAAGAGCGGATAAAACAGCAACCTGATGATTTTTTCTTCTAATAGCTTTTTGAAGTAATGATTTTAGGAAAGAAATGTTAGTGTAGTTGGTTTCGTAATTAAATTTAGTAGATTTTTTGATATGACCGGATAAAATAAAAGGTAAATGTAAAACATGATTGATAAAATTAAAATTTATTTTAGAGGTTTTAAGTTTATCATTTGAAAAATAAATATTGGGTTCATCATCCCAATTTACACCCTTGCAGATTTAAAACCGCACCCTTTAATAATTTTTTATATTTTTCTATAAATAATATAGATGACTAAACATAAGACAGAAGATTATAAAATTTCTGCGGTTAAATATTACTTAAATAATGATAAAGGAGATGGATATAAGAAAACTTGTAAAATCTTTGATTGTAAAAAATCCACTTTACGAGATTGGATTAAAAGATACAATAGTTCTAAAAATCTCACAAGAAGAAACAGAAAACCTATTTCTTACAAAATTACCAAACCACAAGTGAAAACTGCGTTGGAATTATTGAAGAAAAACGAACAATTGACTATGAATGAATTAGCGTTTGATATGAAACAAAAATACCCTACATTTGATATTACACCTCAACATTTAGGACATGTTATTAGGGATAATAACCAAACAAGAAAAAGAACAAGACACGAACATTTCCCAAAAGAAAGATACAAAAAACCAATTGATAAACAAACCGAAATGAATGCCTTTTACCAAAAAATAAAACATTATCCATTAAATAAAATTATTTGTTTAGATGAAACAAGTGTAGGTTCTGCGTTGCATCCTACTTATAGTCGTTGCTATTTGGGAAGACGATGTAGAATAAAAACAAGTAATCAATTTGTTTTTCGTAAATTTACTTTATTAGTAGCAATAAGTAATTCAAAAATAGTAGGAAAAGAAATGTATGAAAAAGGTGGAATGACTGCTGAACGATTTGTAGATTTTTTACAGAAACATATTTTTCCAAATTATAAAGGATATTTGATAGTATTGGATAATGCGAAAAGTCATAATAACGAATTGATTAAAAATGCGATTACCAAAAGTGGTAATGAATATTTATTTGCGATACCTTATACACCTAAAACCAACAATCCAATAGAGGCATACTTTAATCAAATTAAAACTTATATGAAAAAGAATAGAAATGTTGAAAATTACGAACAATTAGAAAAGAATGTAGAAAATGCGATAGAAAAAGTAAAACCTGAAAATTATAAAAACTATTTTCAACACGCATACGGAATGAATGAAAAAATAGAATTTATAAGGAAACCATCTACAAGAAAAAGGAAATTAAAAATTTATAAATAATATACTTAAAATTTATTTGTGTATTTTAAGTATATTTAAGATGCCTATGCGATTGAAAAGTGATTTATATAAAAAAGAACAGGAAGAAGTTATAGAAAAAATTATATCCATATTAGATTTAACAAATAAAAATACATATACACTTTATGAATTAGATAAGAATGAAGAAATGCAAAATAAAATCATGGAACTAATACCTGAAATAAGAAAATGGTTTTCGTTTAATGGAATAAAAGCAGTTGGTGAACCAAGTAAAATAAAAAGACCTTGGTTGTCAATTATAAAACAATTATTAAAATCAAAATATAATATTGAAAGTAAAGATTTTCAATTTACAGAAAACGGAAAATATATTAGAACACATATTTATAGTTTTGAATTAATCCAATAATGTTAAAATAGTTGCTGTTGAATTATGCGTGTTTAAACATTCTTTTAATGAATTATCCTTGATTATTTTTTTATATTCATTACAAAATCTAATATAATCATTTCTATTATCCCATGGTTTATTTCCATCATTAAACAAATATGCTTCTCCTCCTCTCTCGTATTCAATAGATTTACTTTTTAATCCAATATATTCATAATCACGATTAACAATATAATAATTATTATTAATATCCCACCGAATTACATAAGGTATATATTTTCGTAAGAATGTTTTGTAATCATAATATTTTGAATTTATTTTATACAATGTTATCATATTATAATCTTGTATTCCTACATCTATTCTAAAATTATCATAATCTTTAAGATTTTTAAATTTTTTAAAGATATCATATGTTTCGTCTTCTTTTACAATAGTAGAATATAACGAAGTATTAACAATAGTATTGCAGTGAAATAATTGCCTAATTTTTTCTGTTATTTTACAATAAAATTTAATATTTGTTAGATGGATTTGGAAATCATCATAATTTTCAATATTTATATAAAATTTAGTTTTATTGATTTTAGTTATAAAATCCGTTGAATGTATATCGTATATTTTATCAAGACATACTAATTTTTTATTAATTAAATGATTAAAATATTGTAATCGGTCAGCAACATTTTTATTTATTTCATATTGATTAATAATATAGTCGTAAAACAATGTTTCACATTCATTTTCATAATAATAATGTAGATAATCCATTAATTTAGGATTTATATAATATACAACATATTCATTATCAATTATGCTAATTTTTATATATTTTTTATTTCCCCCAAAACTTTCGTCATTTTTATAATCAGGAAATATTTTACATATTTTTTCACACAATAAATTAAATTTTATTTTATTTGATTGCTCTTCATCCTTGTCATCGTTTTCTTCATTTTCTTCTTGTTCTTCCTCAGTATTTATTGTTTCTTCTTCATCATTTATAATTTCTTCGTGAATATTTAATTCATCTTTTATAGTTAAATAAATTATATCAATCATATCTTTATATTCACCTTCAAAATATTCATTACCAATATCTTTTCTTTGTTTGAAAGTTTCTTTAAATTTTTTTAGAACAAGTTTTTCCATATTTTTACAATTATTGCAAATCATTTGAAATAACAGAACCGACCCTTTTGGGTATTGATTAAATCTTTTATAGTTTTCTTTTTTAGTCATTCCAACTTTATAAACATACTCTTTTGTCTTTATGAACTCTCGTTCTTGTAATAAATATATATATTGTGGCATCATAATAGTATCGCTCATTTATAGTTATTGTTAAATAGTTTTTATACTATTTTGTTTCAATTTTTTATTTATTCGTTAAATTACTTAAAAATAAAATATTTAGGAATATTATAAGGATGTCTATAAAAGAAAAACCACCTGACGACTTTTTCAAAGGAATTAAACTTTCTTTGAAAAGTGTCTTGAAACATCCTGATATAAATACGCCGAAAATAACTAATGCTGTTATTCTTTGTAATAAAATAGTAATTAATGTTTTATTGTTTATGAAATTATACTTATTGAATTACTATGAAACAAATAACACTTTACCAGTTATAGATAAGGTATTTGTGAATTCATGTATGAAAATTATGTGTAATGAAAAACCACAAGGCAGACCAGCAAAGAAAGAAATTAAGGAACTCAAAGATAACCTAACTAACTTTTACAAAACTGATTTTGAACCACTTATTCAAAAAGATACACTTGAATATACACATATGAATACCATTTTGGATTATCTTACAATTGATATTCTTACCATGTATGAAAATAATATTAAAAATCATTTTGTAGAATATGTAGAACGATATGTAAATGTTGTTTGGAAAAAGAAGTTTATTGTAAGTAAAATAAGGAAACTGAATATTACCAAAAAAGAAAAAGACGCAAAAATAAACAAATTATGTAATCAGTTAAGAAAAATCAAAAACGATTTATTGAATATTGAAACAACACAATACAAATCTCATAATTCTTATCATACATGGATTAATCAACAAAAACAATATATTATACCAGTTAAAACATTCAAGAAAAATTTATATTATGATTTAATGTGTAGTCCTATGGATTATTTCCCTTGTATGATTAAAATGATGAAACAAGTAGAAAAAGAAGAACAAACAATTTGTAATGTATTTCCTATGCGTAATGAAATTATACCAAAACATATAAGATTAGATACGACTACATTAGTGCATCTTCTTATGACGAAAAAACAAGGAAACAAAAGCGAGTATTTAACAGAAGGAAATTTGAAACGAAATGAAAATAAAATTTGGGAATTCTTTTTTAGAACTGAACGCAAATGTTTTCATAAAAAGCATTATGAATTTCACCATATGATAGAAACAGATGGAATTAGTTGTTCTTTGTTATTATTACGAAAGGACTTAATTGGAAAGAAACTACCGATGATGAAAAAAGGAATAAATAATGAAGAATATATTGATGAACTGAAAGATTATTCACAACTACAAAATAAGAAGATAGTTGGAATTGACCCTGGAAAAAATGACCTTATTTATTGTGTAGATGCTGATAATAAAGAAGCAAATAAATTTAGATATTCACAAGACCAAAGAAGAAAAGAAACAAAGAAAAAGAAGTATTCAAAAATTCAATTGGAATTAAAAAAAGAAAAAATAAATGGAAAAACAATAATAGAATTTGAAACTGAATTATCAAAATTAAATCGTAAATCACTTAACATAACAAAATTTAAAGAATATATACAAAAGAAGAGTGAAATAAATGGAATGTTATTCAAGTTTTACGAAAAATATATTTTCAGGAAACTACGATTACAAAGTTATAGAAATACCAAGAAAAGCGAACAGAAAATGTTAAATAATTTCAAACGAATTTTTGGTAATGAAAAAGAAGTAGTAGTTTGTTTTGGAGATTACGAACAGAAACAACAAATGAAATACAAGGAAGCAACCAAAGGAAAAGGAATGCGAACACTTTTTAGAAAAGCAGGTTTCCAAACTTATTTGGTTGATGAATTTAGAACCAGTTGTAGATGTTCCAAATGTGAAATAGGTATTTGTGAAAAGAATATGGTAATGGAAAACCCAAGACCATATAAAACAGGAAACATTCTCGTCCATGGACTGATTTGTTGTAAGAACGGATGCGGTTATTGGAATAGAGATGTGAATGGTGCAACAAATATTTATAAAATTGCTTATAATGCGATAAATAATAAAGAAAGACCAAATTATTTATCAAGAATCAATAACTCATCAGGGTTTTTAGAAGAATTCCCAAAATCAAAATTTACATGCCTTGAAATAGGCAAACCTTGAAGTTTCCTTTCATTTTTTTACGCAGTTATAAGAAAGGTGCGGTTTTAAATCTTCAAGGGTGTAAAATAAAAACATTTTCAGTTTTATTAAATAAAAAATCTAAAGTTGTTTGCATTTTTCTATTTAAAAAAAAGAATATTTTAAAATCAATTTCTTTTGATAAAATATGAAGTGTCAAAAGTGTGAGGGAAGTGGATTAATTCCATGTGAAACCATTTATTGTAATCACTGTCAAGGAGTTTCATGTTATCTTTGTGATGGTAGAGGAACTATTAAGGTTGGTTATGATGAATGTAATAATTGTTTAGGAAAGGGAGAATGTTTTAGATAGGTTTGATAAATACTTTTAGGTTCGGTTTTTCTTAAAACAAAATCAAAAAAATATTTTTTTTTGGTTAAACCTTGTTTTTTTGCATAACTATAAATTTCATTAGTTAAAAATACTTCATCTGAACCCCATCTACTTCTAATAGGATAATTCATAATAAAATCTTCATTCCATGGAAGTTTAAAACCTTTCTTTTTAAAAAGTCTTCCAGCCATTAAATGAGATTTTGGAAAAGGAGAAGTTCCCATACCACTAATCATGTTTTTATCTTTTTGAAAAAAGTAAGTTATGTTATTAACTTTTTTATTATCTATTTTTTCATCTGCATCTAAAATTACTGCATTAACATTTTCAACTAAAGGTAAAAATCTCCAAAAAGTTCCAGAACCACTACCAGGAGTACAAATTGGGTCATTGACAATGTATAATTCAGCTCCATTTTTATAAAGTTCTTCTATAAATGATTTTGGAACTTTATTATGAATATAAACACGAATCTGCCATTCTGGTAATTTTATTTTAGCGACTTGAATATTATTGATTATATTTTTAAAATATTTTGGATTAGTTCCAAAAATAGAATAAGAAATAATATTATCAGAATAGGTTTTATTTAATACTTTGTCTATGGTAAAACCTGGTTCAGGATTATATTCAGATAATTTTTTTAAATAATCTTTTTTATAGAAAGAATTACTACGATGAGAACATTTGTTACCACAAAAAATACCATATCTAAAAATAACTAATAAAAACATAAATAAAAATATTAAAAAACAAATAAAAATAAATAACATAATATTAATTATATTTAAAAAATAATTTATAATTAAAAAGAAATGAATTGTATTAATCATTTAGACATTTTTGGAGATTATCAAGAATTAGTTAATTTTTTTAAAAATAATAAGAATAATGACTTAATTTTAAGTTTTAATAAATTTATGCCTATAACCAAAGGTTTAGAAAAAGAAAATTGGGGAACAAGTTCTGAACCAATTATTAAAGAATATGAAGAAGAGATATTAGAAGAGGAAGTTGACCAACTTTATTATGTTTTTTATACCTTTGGTAATCCTCCGAATAAATGGTTAAAGAAGGTATCTGAAAAATATAAAAATTTAGAATTTAATTTAGTTTATCAAAATACCGAAAAAAATATTAAAGGCGAGATAATTTATCGTCAAGGTAAACTTTTTCATAGTTCTAGGATTGATAATTCTGATGAAACTTGGGAGATAATAGGGGAAGATGCAGTTTTAGAATTAACTGAAAAAATGGGTAAATTTGTTAAGAACCCCGAATTCTTAAATAATTTAAAAAATGAAAATTCTAATGAATATCAATTCATTAAGGATTTTTTAGAAGAATTTGATGAAAATGGTTATTTAATTTTAGATAAAGTTATAAATCAAATTTACAATAATTTTTCTGAAGTATTATCCTCATAAATATCCATAAACTCCTTATCAGATAAATTATAGACTTCTCTAGAACTTGCCAAATAAATTCCTTTTGAACCAATTAATTCTTGTTGATTACTTTTTACTAATCTTTTAGAAAAAGGTGCATCTTGTATAGTTTTACCTAAATAACAAATAGCATTCATCTTTTTAGCTTCATCTGCATATGCTACTAACTTACAAACATCTCCAAATGGACATCTCATAAAATCTCCATCTAATCCAGCAACGATAACTATTTTATGGTATTCTTCTACTAATTGACGAATATGTTTAAAAGCATTTTTGAAGAATTGAACTTCATCAATTAAAATGATATCAACATCATTTATTTTTTCAAAAATATCACTTAAATCCTCTAGGGAGACAGTATTATCAAACTTTTCAAAATTATGACTGCAAATTTTACCATTTTCATCATATCTTTTATCCTTGGAAAAATTAATTGCTAAAACTTTTTTTCCAATACTTAAATATTTATTTCCAATTCTAATAATTTCAGTACTTTTTCCACAATACATTGGTCCTGTAATAACACTTAAATATCCAACTTTTTTCCCTAACAGCCATGGACGCGATAATGCCTTACCTTCTTTGGTAAAAGANGCAGGNGTTCCATCNCGTTTTTCTTCACAAAAAGCTTGAAGTTTATTTAANGATTCACAATGAGGGATTAAATTNACTAAATTCTCATAAATTTTAAATTCCTCTTCATTATCTAAACCAGCGATAATTACTTTTTTATGAAATTTGTCTGCTAAAATGGGAATAATATCAGTTAAATTATCATAATGATGAGCATCATCAATTGCGATAACATCATAGTCAAGATAATTAAAAATTTCAGATAAGTCATGTAAATTTACTGTATTAAATTCTTCTAATTTTTCATTTTTAATAACAATAGGTTTTAATCCTAAAACACAATAACGATTTAATAACCTACAAAGTTCACTGGTTTTACCAGCATATCTAGGACCACATATTAAATCAATTCTCCCGATATGCATTTCAAAAAGACTTTTCATGACTATCATTAGAATATTTAAAAATCAATTTTTCTTAAATAAAGAAAAAATTAGATTTTAAAAATCCTTGAGTTAAAGAAAATAATTTAAAGATTTTAAAATTAGAATTTATAAGATGGATAATAATAATGCCCCAAAGAAGAGAGGAAGAAAACCTAAAGAAACTATAGTTGAAAAAAATGAACCTGAAAAACCTATTCCTAAAAAAAGGGGACGTCGTCCGAAAGATAAAAGTTATTCATCCATTATAAGTTTTAAAGATTTAAATAATCAAGAGGTAGAGGAAGATGTAATTATGCATTTACCTATTAAGGATGACATTGAGACGACTGAGGGAGAATTAATAAATGATAATGAGATAATACCATATGAACCTAATAATAAATTGCATAGTAATTATTCATTATTAAGTAATGAAATACAGGGTGAATTAGAAGATTTAAATGAAATAGAAGATAATGAAGAAGAAGAGGATGAGATAAGGGTTCGTAAAAGTGTTTGTGATGATTTATCAAATGATTATTTTAGGTTGATAAAGAAGGTAAAAGTCCATAAGTTAATGAATGATTTTAAGGGGGATAAATATCCAGAAAAGACATCAGTTTGTTGTTTTAATTGCACTTATCAGTTTGATACATTACCTATTGGTTTGCCGGTTAAATATTTTAAGAAAAAATTTTATTGTATAGATAATTTTTGTTCTTTTAATTGTGCAGCTAGGTATTTATTTAGCGGAGATAATAATATAAACCAGATAAAACGTTGGGAAAGTTATTCCTTATTAAATTTAATGTATAGTAAAATGTTTGATACCAATGAAATTAAGAATGTTAAGTTTGCATATCCAAGAGTAATGTTAAAGAAGTTTGGTGGCATTTATAGTATTGAAGAGTATAGGGATAGTTTTATTAAGACAGATAAGAATATAAATATTTGTTATCCACCTTGTTCGACTATCATACCGGAAGTAGAAGAAAGTTTTACAATTAAAATGCATCGTAAAAAAGCTCAAATAATAAATAGTGAGAGTAAGAATTCTTATTTAGGGTCAGGTGTAGGTGATTTGAGGTTAAAGAGGGATAAACCCGGAGAGGGTAAGAATACGTTAGAGAATTATATGTCATTGAAAATTCAGTAAAACTATTTAAAGAAATATCTTTAATAAAATTAAGATGGGTAGGACAATTTTTGTGGAGATAGATCAAATTACATTTAATTATTTAAAAAGACAAAGTAAGGATAGGGTAAAAGTAGATGAACAAAAGTTTTTTAGAACATTAAATAAGGGAGATAGTGTGGTTTTTAATTGTAATAATAAGAAGATAGAGGGATATGTGAGTGACATAAAAATTTATGATAATTTATCGGATTATTTGAGGGAAAAGGGATTAAATGGATTGGAGATAGATTGTAAAAATCCATTAGAAATGGTTAATTTGATGAGAGATTTAGATAAAAATAAGAAAAAATTAAGATTTTTTGAGATAGATTATCATCCATATGGGGAAGATGATAATGAGGAACCAGAAGATAATCAAAAAAAGCAGGTGATAGATTTGTTAGATTTATTGATGGGTGGCGGTAATAATTTTGGAGGTGATGGATTTGGAGGTGATGATGAATTTTAGTCTAATATTTGTGCTAAAATTTCAGGATTACTTTCAATCATTTGAACTTCTTCAAGATTATATTCAGCTACAGGTTTTTCATTAATAGTGGTGTAATGTTTTTGACTGTATCTTGAAATACTTTTAGGCATTCTAGAATTAACGTAAAAATTTTCTATATTTCTAAGATAATTGATTTGGTAATATGAAATGAATATTAAGATTATTAAAAAAATAAACAAAATTAATAATAACATTATATTATTAATTATATATTTTTTTTATTGTTGAGCACATTGGACTGAACCGGGAGGTCCCTGAATTTCATCATCACTTTCATCGTGATTTTCTAAGGGGTAAAGTTCAGTTTCTAAGGTTTCACCCATATTATTAGTTTCATTTTGATGTTCAGTAATAAATTTTTTCATTAAAGTTTTAAATTCTTCTTGATGTTCCATAGGGATAAAGTCAGGGGTTTCAAGTTGGAAGTTAACTAAAATATCTTCCTCATTAAAACCAAAACCAGATAAACGGTAAGTTTTTTCTAAATCAATGGCGTCATGGAAGGAGAAGTTAAGTTTTTGGTTATTAAAATAATCAATAGTTCTGTTTAATCCGCAATATTTTTCAATTAAATTTATTTTAAGATTTAAGACTAAATTATCTTTTTCACGGACAAAATCATATTTTTTAAATTCAACTGGTTCAATGTTTTCATTATATTCTTCTGCATCAACATAAATAAAAACCAAATCACCTTTGACTTCTTTACCGCCATCTAAAATTAAATGATGTCCTTCATCTTTAAAAAGTTCATGCTCGCCTGGTTTAGCACCTTGAGGGATAATAATTTCTTTTTCAACTTTTTGTTCCATTAAATATTCCTGAACATTGCCTTTGAAACCTTTAGGAACTTTTTTATCAGGATTAGGTATCATTCTGGTAAAACTTAAGGTTTTAGATAAACCTGAATAAGCATCGTCTAAAGATAAAGAAACAGGAACTTTTAAGGGTTCAATTCTAATTTGTTGTTGCTGTCTCATACCTCCTCCAAACATTTGTTGGAAAAAATCAAAGGGATTATTTTGAGGCATTTCTCCATTTAAACCTTCTTTACCAAATTGGTCATAAATTTGTCTTTGTTGTTCATTAGATAAAACTTGATAAGCTTCACCGATTTCCTTAAATAATTTTTCATCTCCTCCTTTATCAGGATGGTGTTTCATGGCCATTTTTTTATAAGCTTTTTTGATGTCATTTTGAGAGGCATCAGGTTTTAGATTGAGGATGTCGTAATAAGATGTATCTTTCATTTTATTTAAAAAACTAGATATTTCTTTAAATAAAATTTTTTAATTTATGGAATTTATTAAAAATTTCTTTGAAGAAGAAACACCAGAACAAAGAATGATAAGGTTATCTAAAAGAATTCGTGAAAATAATCCTGAAAAAATACCAGTTTTAATTAAAACTAAAAACTTAAAAATATCTAAAGAAAAATTTGTTGTTTCAAAGGATACAACTTTAGGAAATTTTACTAAAGCTATTAGAAAATATGTTGAAATCAGTGAAAAAGATGCCTTATTTCTTTTAATTGATAATTTATTATATACTCCTAATAAAACCTTTAAAGAAATAGATACGAAAGAACCTTATTTAACTATTGTTTTATGTAAGGAAGAAACTTATGGATCTCATAAAGCAGAAAATTTTTATTTTAAAAAATTGATGCTTTTGGAAGAATGGTTTAAAGCAGAATTTGGGTGATAATTTCACCTATTCTGCTTTAAACCATAATTTTCTAAGATGGAAATCATATTTTTATGAATAAAAGGTTTTAGTTCAAAAAAATTAGGACGCATTTTATTTTTATCTGCTCCATTATCTAATAATATTTTAACCATTTCTTCATCATTATTACTAATTGACCAAAAAAGTGCACATTCTTCCCATTCGTGAATATTTGCTCCGTTATTGATTAAAAATTTAACTACCTCATTATTTCCTCTTAAAGCTGCATATCTTAAAGCATGATCTTCTTGAAAATGAATATTAGCGTTATTTTCTAAAAAAAGTTTAACAAAGTCAAGTAAATTATTTTCAGCACTAGAAATAAAAAAATGATTGATGTAATTTCTTGGAAATTTAGGTTGATTTTGTAAGATAAATTTTAAGGCATTAATATTTTGTCTTTTAGCATAATATTCAAATAAAAAATCATTATCATAATGGTTCAATAAAGAATAAAGTTCATATTTAGTTGGAGTTGCAGTTAAAGGAGTTGGAAGATGTTTGATGATATTTGGGATAATATCAATAATACCAATTTTACGATTAAGAATGAGTGCTATTTCATTCATTATTAAAAATGAATGAAATTTTTAATTATTTCTAAAAAATTAAGCATTGTATTTAGCTTTTTCTTTATCAGATTTGCCTCTCCATTCTTCGGCCATCTTTTTAGTAACTTCAGTTACTTTTAAATTAGGATGTTTTTTAACAAATGCACTTCTTTCTTTTTTAACGAAGTTCATGAAAGGATTAAGAGGTCTTTTACCTTTCTTTTTATTTTTACCTCCGGCCATGTTATTATTTGGACCGTTATTGTTAGTATTTCCATTAGAATTATTTCCATTAGAACTATTTCCATTATTAGTATTTCCATTTGAATTATTTCCATTAGAATTATTTTCATTAGAATTATTTCCATTATTGTTAGGGGTAGTTCCTTCCATAAAGGCAGTTACACTAGCAGTGTAAGAATTATTTTTATTATTCTTATTATTCTTATTATTCTTATTATTTTTATTATTGTTAGTGCCCATAGTTTTTTCAAAATGGTTCACTTCATTTTCAAGTTTTTCCATGGCATTTTTGATTTGGTTCATGGCATTCTTAAGATTATTAAGAACAGGTTTATTTGACATAATATTAGTTAGAAAAATAATATTATGAAATTATTGGTATTTTTTCTTTTCGGCATCACTTAAGGCTCTCCACATTTCACCTAATTTTTTACCGGTTTCAGGAACGGAGAGGTTAGGATGTTTCTTCTTAATTTCAGGGCGTTTTTCTTTACAAAACTTCATGAAAGGGTTTAATTTTTTGGGTTTTTTAGAATCGGTTTTTTTAGTGGGTTTCTTTTTACCTCCATCTTGGTTAGTCATAATATATTTAAAGAAATTAAATTTAATAAATAAAATGGAATACGGAATTTTATCTTTTGATGTGGGAATTAAAAACCTTTCTTATTGTTTGGTAAAATTTAATAGGGATACTAAAGAATTTATTAAAATAGAAAAATGGGGAATTATCAATTTACAAAGTTTTGATTGGATACCTGAAAACCATGAGAAAAAATGTTTAGGTCTTCTAAAGAAACAAGATAAACAATGTTTAAAACAAAGTATTGGATGGATAATGAAAGATGGTGTCCGTCAAGAAGTTTGTCAAAAACATAAAGAAGATAAAACTTACTTTTATGATTTAAACTTATCTAAATGTTCATGTTCTGAAAAAGGCCGTAAAGTAATGTTTCAAGGTGATTTATTTGAAAATAAAACTTACGAAAGTTTTTGTAATAAATGCTCAAAAAAACAAACGGGAGAATTACTGAAAATTAAAGATTTAATGAAACTTGATGATAGCATTTATCACACTAAACTTTATTATGCCCTTAAAAACTTAACTTTAGAAGGTATAGATGAGGTAGTCATTGAAAATCAGCCCGCCTTTAAAAACCCTAAAATGAAATCTATTCAAATGTTAGTTTATTCTTTTTATTTTATTAAAAGTTTAGAAGAAAATGCTATTAAAAATGGTATCCATTTTTTTAATGCAACTAAAAAACTAGATTTATCAGAATTAGTAAAAAATCTACTTAAAAAAGAAGTAGAAATTGAAGTTGATGATTATAAAAAACGAAAAAATAATGCAGTATTAATTGTAAAAAATATTTTAGAAGATGATGATTGGTTAACCTTTTTTATGAAAAATAAAAAGAAGGATGATTTAGCGGATTCATTTTTACAAGGTTTAGCACAATGGAATAAATTTATTCAACAAGATAAGTGATGATATTGAAATCGTTAGGTTTAAATTCTAGTAATAATGATTCAGGAAATAAAATATTATTTTTTCTCATTGTATCTATGTAATAATTTTCAAATAAAAAATTAAAATTAATGTTTTGTTTAAAGAGTTTTTCTGTATTTATTTTTTTATAGTTTAATTTTCTAACATAAAAATGTTTATTAAAAAAATTATTTATTTTATCAAATCTAAAAAAATTATTTTTTAAAATTTTTAAAAAGGTTTTATTTCCTTCATATTGAAATTCTTCTCCAAAATAAACTTTTGAACCTTGATTTATAAAATTAAAAACATTTTTTTGAATAAAATCGCGTTGTTTAGAACTAACTATAAATTCTTTATCTAATGTAATAATCATCATATCTGTAAAATTAATTTTAATAAATGGATTATCAAAATAATATTTAGACTTTTTAATTTGGTCAAAATATTTTCTATTATCATCATTATAATCATTTTTATTAGGAACTATATTAACATAAATTCCATTATTATTGGGTAATACTAAAACAAACTCCATTACAAATGTTTTATTGTTATAATTAACTGTTAAATTTTCAATGATTTTAACAGCCGATGTTTCTTTAAGAAATGTAGTTAAAAAATTTTTTAAAGTTTCATCTGTTATTTTATTAATTAAATTATTTTGATTTTCAATACTTTCTATATTTTCAATATTAACATTGTTAATAAGTAATTTTATTCTTTCATAAAATAAATTATTCAATAAATATTTAAATAACATTTTTATTTTTAATGCTTAATTTCTTTAAATAGTTTTATCTTTATTATAATAATGAATAAAAAGAAATGCAAGAAATCATGTAAAAAATTACTTTATCAATATCAATATTTTTATAATGATGCTGAAATAACTAAATTCCCTAGTATCAATAATGAAAGTGCTTTTTTTGATTTTTATTGTTTAACAACCGATAAAAAAATTACTTTAGCAAATTTTTATTGTGATACTAGTAATCAAGAAAAATTTCAAGAAAATTGGTTGATGACTGATGAATTAGGAAATCAAATTATTTTTGGAGGTTTTAGTGATATATTAAAAGGTCCTATATCTACTGGAACTTCTAATTATGCAGTTTCTTCTACTATTGGAGAATTATGGACTGAAGTACATGAAATTACTATTGAATTTCTTCCAAATGGTATAAGAAATATATTTTTTTATAAAAATAATTGTTAAAAATATTTCTTTAAATTATATATGAGTTATAATTTAATTCAAAAATTTAACTATGATGCAACTACCGCTGAAGTTATAAGATATGAAGGTGATAATAATTTATCTTATTCATATACTTTTAGTGTTTTTTCTACTGATGAAAAAGTTTTTTTAACTATTCAATTTCAAGAAGTAAATAATTCAACTAAATTTTTTGAAAACTGGGTTATTAAAGAAGGTGATAATCAAATTTCTTTTACTGGTTTAACTTATGGTGAAGCAGGGACAGGACTTAGTTATCCTGGAGTAAGTGATTATTCAGTTAATAGTAATCTTGGTGAAAAGTGGAAAGATGTGAAAATAGTATCAATTCAATATAATACTGATTTAAGTAGAATTGTGAGATTATATTCTATTTTATAATTATGAAAGTTATAGCTGAATATAAATATGATTTTACGGGTGGAATAATTTTTAGATATTTAAGTCAAAATAAATTTTATTCTACTTATAGTTTTGATGTTAATTCATTAGATAAATCAGTAGAAATATCAGTTTTTTATTCTGAAATAAATGATAAAAAAAATTATTTTCAAAATTGGTTAATTTATGATAGTTCTAATCAAATTACTTTTAATGGAATAACTGACGGTGGAATAGATGGTAGAACATCTGCTTCTATTAGTAACTTTGGTGTGAGAAGTGTTTTAGGAGATAAATGGAAAGGTGCTAAAACGGTAAGAGTTAATTTTGAAAATACAATCAGAATTATTACTATTTTGGGTTAGATATTAAATTTTTTCCTTTAAACAATGAAAAAAATTCCTCTTTTTCTTTAGGCGGTAATTCATATTCCCCCTCTAATATTTTCTTAACCGCCCTCTTAGTTAACTTATGGTCTTTAACCCATTTACTTCCTGTAATTATGGCCATTTTAGCATCTTCTTCTGCTTGTTTTCTTGTACAACTTTCCCTAATGTCAAATTCATCCGCCCAATTTTCAAATTTTTCTTTAACAACTTCATTAAAATTCCCATTTTCACCATTGCCGTATAAATCTATGATTTGGTCATATTTTTCTATCGTAAATTGTTCTACAAATTTTTCAAAATTTGTATAATTCCATTTATCACTCGAATTTAAGGTACGTATCAGGTTTTCTTTAATATTATCTAAAATAACATTTTGGTTTTCTGGATGATGTTCATTATAATGAATTAATTTAATAAATTTTGGTATACAAGTTGGAGGATGACTTAACAATTTTTCAACATCATCTCTGGTAATATAATTTAAATTTTCATTACCATAAGTATTTATCTGTATATTTTGTTGATGGACACTTTGGTCGATTTGTTGATTAATAATATAATTATTACCTACTTTTTTAGTTAATTCATTAATGGTTTGTTTCATTTGTTCAATTTGACGTTGATACATTTTTTCTTTTTGGTTTTCGGAGATAATTGTNCATTTTTTCTTATGTTTATTGAGGTTGTATTTAGTTGAATAAAATTTATTACAATATTCNCATTTATTTTCAGCGAATTCAGAGATATTGATGTTATCAGATTGATATATTACGATGGAGCAGGGAACTTTNTTATTAATATGTCGGTCATAATTATATTTTTTAGGAAACATTTTACCACACCTTTCACATTGATATGTCATATTATCCTTTATAAGATATTTTTTAAATTATCTTACCCTAAATGCTCGAATTTTATTCCAAAAAATGAGGAAATTTCATAATGTTATTCCATTTATAAAAAAAATTATTATTACCAGATTATGGTAATAATATTTTTGATAAAGATTTTTTCGTAATAATAGTGAAAATTAATATTACACAGAAAATAATGGGATTTTAATAAAATTATGTGAATAAAAAATATTCCAAATATTCCAAAAATGGAATTTTTAAGAAAAAACGAGCAATCCTTATTTTCTCATTTATTTCATTTTTTTAGTCCATTACCATAATTTTATTTTTACTTCATTTTTTTCATTTTTTATTACCATATGGTAATATCGATACAACTATTTTTATTTTATAAATATTTATCATAAAATTATTGTAAAAAACATTATTTTTTTTTCTAACGTTTTTTTAAGGGTTTTTTTATTACGGTACATTACCATAAATTCAAAAAAAAAAATATTTTTTCGGTAATTATTTTTTGGCGTCATTTTATCGTAAGAAGCATTTTTTATGAATACGGTTCATTACCAAAAACCCCCTATAGCGTGTTTGAAATTCGTCCAATTTTCCGGTCTCGTATTGTTCGTAATAATATGTCTTTGGTAAATGGGGTTTATTTTTCAAATTTTTGTAAAATTCACTTTTTGAAAAAAAAACGAGCTCCAAAGTCCCAAAACGAGTTATCAGTATGGTTTTATTACCATAATTTTAAAAAATTAAACGCTGGTTTTAGATTTTTATGGTAAATGGTATTATTACGAGATGCGTTTTTTTAGTTGTATCATTGAAAAATATTATGGTAATGTATTTACCTTTTTTTTTAAATATTTTTTTCATGTCGACAATATGGTTAAAAAAACTTGGACGATAATGAAATTTCAAAAATTCTTTTTTTTAAAGAGGTACCTCCAGGCGTGAAAATTTTTTTTCCCGGTCATTTTTTGAAATCCACTTTTCACAAACGGTGTCCTACCAAAAAAAAAGTTTCTTCCTGACTGAATTTCAGTCTTTTACTATTACTTTTATTTTATTATTATTTTATATATTTTTTAATTATTATATTAGTAGTAATTAAATAAAAATAAATCAATAAAAAAATAAATAAAAAATAAGAAAGGTCAATTTGGTAAAAAAATGTTGAGAACCTTGGGAATTGGTAATGTTTCATTACCATACTGCTTGTCAACACTAAATTTTTTCATTACCATAATTTAATTTATGGTAATATCAATGAAGTTGTAAAAATAAGTTGGTTTTAAAAAAACGAGCTCTTTTTTCTGATGCCTTGTAAAAATGAGGGTTCATCGTCAGGGCATAAATTGAGGGGTTTTAAAATATATCATTACCAAACATGGTAATAGACATTACGGTTATTAAAAAAGTGTTAAACTTCTTTTTGGTAATAGATTATGGAATTATGGTAATAAAATAAAAATAAAAAATAAAAGAGAAAAATAATGGTAAATAAAAATCACTGAAAAATAGTGAAAAAATAAGACTAAAACTATAGGATTGACTGAAACATATTTTTTATTACCATTTATGGTAATAAAACTGCTTTGATAAAAAATAAGTTATGTCCATATATTACTGAAAAATGGTAATAAAAAAAATATTTTATAAAAATTACACCTTACGAGATGGTAATGAAATTTTATCGTAATAAACAAAACATCCGGTTTTTTGGTATACATGACACCAGAGAAGCTTTTACTAAAAATGGGGGTTATTACCATATATTACCAAACGCGTGATGATAATTTTAAAAACCGAGCTTCCATTTTTTCAAATATTACCATCTTTCGTATTGTTGGAAACGTTAGAAAAAACATTTTTAATAAATTAATTAGTTTTATAATTAAAGAATAATGTTTTTTTTAAAAAAAGTTGTGTCGTAATAGTGAGAAGTTAGCACTTTATGGTGTTAAGTATACCATAAAAGAGGTTATTTTTTCTTTGTTTTATTACGATGTATTATGAGAGCATTACGGAGATGCTCTTCTTTTGGTTGCATAAAATTGCCTGATCGTCGGGTTTTTAATACGGTGTTTTTGATTATGGTAAAATTCAACATGCATGTCTGATTTTTTGGGGTTAAGAATATGAAATATGGTAATTGAAAATAAAAAAAAGAAAAAAAGAGATTACGATAAAAAAAAACGTTAATTACCATGAGATGTTTTTAACGCAGGTCTATACCATAAAAGTGGTAATATTGCATTTTGAAAGGTCAATGATGGTAATGATGAAAAAAACGAGCTACCCTCAGGCGTGGGAGGTGTTTTTTGGTAAAAAAGGGGGTAAATTTTGAAAATATTACCATAATTTTTATGATTTGAAAAACATAAGGATGGGAAATGGGAAAAGTGGTCTTCTAAACTTTCAAAAATGAAAATGAAACGCCAGGTGCGTAAAAATCAAATTTAGGGGAAAACCTTTAGAAACTCGAAAAATAAACGCACCTTTTTTTTTCTAAAAAAAACGCACTTGACTAAAAAACCATTGTCTAAAGGTTTCAGATTTCAAAACTTAAAATGTGCATGAAAAATGACCAAATGTGCTCATTTATCATTTTGGGGAGATGGTTCTTAAATTTGCTTCTCCTAAATTTTACGCACCTTCTGTCAAATAAGACTAAAATACGCACCTGCTAAAATTCTTTTTTCTAAAGATTATTTTATTCCTAAAATTATGACCTTGTTATCTTTAGATAATGCATGTACTTTAGAACACTTTGATAATAACACTAAGATAATTAATAATTTCACTTCTTGTAAAACTCCTGTTATGCCTTTACCTACAGAACCTCCTTCATTTACTAATTATCATTGGAAAAATGATTTTTCAGTCTCCAATAGTTTAACTAATGGTCCTTTTGCCGGTTCTAAATATTATGGATTAGAAGGCGAAGGAACTTGTCAATACTCATCTATCAATTTCGGAAATTCTAATCAAACTAACGAATATAACACTTATCATTATGATAACAAATTATTAACTAATAATGAAACTAGAAATTTAGTAACTAATAATTCAACTGTTAATACTGGAGGGACTAAAGTAATAAATTATCCCATGATACCAACTCAACAGCAGATACAAAAAGACTGGAGTAATCCAGTTCCACCAGAATTAAGGAAAGAATATAAGGGGTCATTAGATGTTCAGGAAATAACTAATGATTATCCAATAAATTATACAGAAGAACAGGTTAATCCAAAAGTTCCCATATTAGAAAAAAAAGGTAAAAAAACAATTGAAAAAATGCAGAGANCNGAGTTAATCAACCGACTGCATTTTGGATTATTTTAGTGGTAATATTTGTTTTAATATTAATAACTGTTATGTTTAGGAATTCTTCTTAAGGTTAGAACCTAATCTGACGAAAATATCTAAGGCGAAAATAAGGAAGATACCGACGATAATAATAATCAGGATATCTTTAGCATTATAATCAGATTGAGGTATTGGATTTTGAAATCCCTCTAAAACTTTAGGATTTTCATCTCTAAAGTTTCTAAATTTTTTCTTTAATTTTTCTTTATATTTTTCAGCTAAATCTAAATATTTTTTATAAAGGAAATAATCATTACTATTTAAATAGTTTGGTTCATACTCTGGCACAACTTTTCTTTGTTTATCAATAAATCTCATATCACGGTCATCATCATCTAAAACATCTAAAGCACTATCATTATCCGAATTTTCATCTTCAAGAGAAATTGGATGAGTGAAATTTCTTGAAGCATTATCTGGAAATTTCACTTCATAAGGAACTATTTTAGATTTTGCTTTAGACATATTAGTAACTAGAGGTGGTCCGGAATAAGATGGAATAGTTTCGTCATGGTTTTTAGTATGAACCTGTGGAACTTGATTATTATTAATAGAATTGAAATTGGAAAAATTTTCTCCCCAGGCTTCTTCTAAAGAACAATAGGACATTACCCTACTAATTATTATTAAGAAAATAAATAAACAAATTTTATATCATGAAAGTATGAAAGATATAATCAATAATTATTTATCTAAAGTTTTTAATACACCCATGTATGTTAATACTTTGTATTTAATGTGTGTCATTTATATTATTTTTATTGCACCAGCTATCTCAGAAGAATTTATAAATATTTATTATAATATTGTTATTCAAGTAGTCTTATTAATTTTTATTTTTGTTGTTACTAATTTAAATAAGAATTTAGGTATTATAATAATGTTATCTTATGTCATTACAATTAGTTATGTTTATGTCAATCATTTTCAACAGCAAAAAATAGAAAATTTTGATATTGTAGAAGATGACCTTAATAATATTATTGTAGCTGAACAAAACTCTTTATTAAAGAAATTAGAAAATCAAGATGAAAATGTAGTTGGAATTTGGAGTAGTAGTGTTTTAGGAAAAGAATTAGGTTTAGATAAAGGATAAAAAAAATATTATCATATATTATAAATGGTCGAACCTTATATAATATTCAATGCTATTATTTATGCATGTATAGTAGCTTATATTTTATATATAAATTTTGCAGCATACTATAATAGTGGAACTTCATTTTTAAATTGGTTAATTAGATTAAATCAAAGTTGGATATTTAGAACAATTTATTTATTGATTGTGGCTTTCTTTGCTTTAGATTATTTCCCATGGGGAGGTTTTACTCTTGCCATCCTTTTAACCATCGCTTTCTTAAATACTAATATGTTAATGTATAAAAAAGATTTAAATGAGAAATTTACTAATAAAAATTTAGCTTATCATTCAGAAGAAATTGATTATCAAACTACACCTCCAGCAGAGATGATTATGACTACACCTCCAGCAGAGATGATAACTACACCTCCAGCAGAGATGATGACGACACCTCCAGCAGAGATGATGACGACACCTCCAGTAGAAGAATTTCAAAATGAGGGATGTTCTAGTTGTCAAGGATATAAACCAAAATGTAGAACACCATTTAATCCTCAACCTTATAGACCGGATGAAAGTTTATTAGTTCCGGGTTTTCCAGATAATTTACCAAAAGATAATGAGATGTTAGCACCTTATACTCAAAGTGGTATAGGATATGAGTTTAATATGGCGTAATTATTGTTAAGAAAATTTTTAAATTAAAATAGATGAATTCTATTTTAATATCAGTTTTGTGTGTGATGGTTGCGATATTTATTTTTTATACGCAAAGTGATTTTAGTTCATTAAGTTTACCTAATAAAGATGCTTCACTAATTTTATTAGTTTTTGGGGTGTTTGCTTATGTTAATAAGCATGAGATATTATTTTTGATATTATTGGTTTCATTTATGATAATATATTTTATAGATACTAGTAAAATAAAAACTTATATCAATCCAATTTTTAAAATTTTTTCAGAGAAGAAAGAAGAGAAAAAACTAAAAGAAAATAAAATTATATCAGAAATAGAGACAACTATTAATACTGAAAATACAAATGAATTTACTATTGATGATAATATTGACGAATAAAAATCTATATTTATTTAAATGTTAGATTTATTAAATATTGTATTAACTCCTAGTAAAGTTTTTAATGGATTAGCCACATTAGCTTTACATATTGGAGGAAGATATGTTTCAGCAGAGGTTCCAAAGAATATGGAGAATGTTTTTAATCAGCCTCTTTTCAGGAGAATTTTTGTGTTTTTTGTAGCATATATTGCCTTTAGAGATTTAAAATACGCAGTTTTATCAACCTTAATTTTTATTTTAGTCTTTAATTATTTATTAAATGAAGAAAGTATAATTTATTATGAAAAGATATTTGGGATTTATCAAGGAAAAAAGACAGAAAAGATAACACCTGAAATGTATCAACAAGCAAAATCGGTAATGGATTTATATAATCAACAAAATGCGGTTTAATTAAAGATTTTTTATCATTATAAGGATAATGAACAATTTCAAAATTTCCAAAGACGATGATAGCAAAAATATCAAGATGAATTCTTCTAATATTAATGCTCCTAATATTAGAGTTGTTTCTGATGATTTAAAAGAAAGTGTCCCTAATATAAATAACGATTTTATGAAACCAAGATTAAATGAGAGAGATGTGGATTCTGAGAAACCTGTAAAGACTAATTTTAGAATGATGGAGGATGATTTAATGGCTTTTGGAAATGCTAAAAAAATGAAAAATTTTAAAAGTTCTTCTGAAGAAGAAGAAGATGATGACGAAGAAGATTATGACGATGATGAAGATTATGATGATGAAGAAGAAATAGATGATGAAATTCAAAACACAAATGAAACCTTAGGAAGTATGGATGATGAAGAAGAAGAAACTGAGGAGGTTGGAGGAAATTCTTATAATGAAGAAACTCAAGATACAGAAGAAACTGCATCAACTACTTCTAAAAGAATGCCTCCTAAAAGACATAAAACACCAGAAGAATTAGAACAAGAAAAGCAAGAATTTATTTATAGATTGGAAAGATTAGAAAAAAATGGATATAAACCAGCAAAAAGATTTACTATGGCTTCAAATTATGAAGATGTTAAATTTGAGTATGAAAGATTAAAGAAACAACGTGATGTTGACAATAGTATTAAATTCCAACGTAAGGTTTTAATGGCTGTCATCACAGGTGTAGAGTTTTTAAATGGAAAATTTGACCCCCTATCCATTAAATTAGACGGTTGGTCAGAAAGCATTTATGAAAACTTACACGAATATGACGAAGTTTTTGAAGAATTACACGAGAAATATAAAGAGAAAGGAAAGATGCCTCCCGAATTAAGATTATTAATGATGGTCGCCGGTTCTGGTTTTATGTTTCATCTCACCAATAGTTTATTTAAGAGCAAAATGCCTGGATTAAATGATATTCTTCAACAAAATCCAGATTTAATGAATAATGTTAAACAAGCTGCAATGAATTCTATGAGAAATAATATGGATGGTGAAGAAAAACAAGCTTTTGATTTCATGACTTCTGCTGTTCCTCAAGGTCCTAAAAGAGAAATGAAAGGACCGAGTGGTGTTGATGATATCTTAGGGAGAATAAATAAGAAAGAAGATACTAGTTCATCAGTTTCTAGTAATCAAAGTGTCAAAAAGAGGATTAAAATCAAGAAAAGTCAACACGTAATAAATCTTGAATAATTTTATTATTAATTACAATGATTAATAATGAAAAAATTTTTATTTCAATTGCATGTTATAGAGATGAAGAGATAATTGAAACAATTTTGGATGGTTATGAGAAGGCAAAAAATAAGAATAATTTAGTTTTTGGTGCGTTTATTCAGGTAGCAGAAGGAGATTTAGACATGAGTAAAATTCCCAGTAAAATTAATATTAGAGTTTTGAGAAAAGATTATACTAAAGCCAGAGGTCCGGCATATGCTCGAGCTATCATTTATGAAAAGCTTTATCAAGGGGAACTTTATTATTTACAGATTGATAGTCATAGTCGATTTGTTGAGGGATGGGATGAGGGATTGATTGAGATGTTGAAGAGTTTAAAGGCCAATTCGGTGATAAGTACTTATCCAAAGGGTTATCAAAGGGGAAAGCAGGTTTATCCTTATAAGAAGGTTAATGTTTTAAAGTTGAAGAAGATAAGAGATGGAATTCCAATTTTTTCATCGGCGGTGGATATGTTAGAAAAACCAAAGAGGAATTATTTTTGGGCTGCAGGTTTTAGTTTTTGTTATGGGGCGATATTTAAGATAATACCGTTTGACCCATATTTGAAAAATTTATTTTGGGGAGAGGAGTTTTTAATGTCGTTAAGGTTTTATACACATAATGTAAAAATTTATACTCCACATAAAAATTTAGTTTATACGTTATGGAGTAGAGATTATAGACATACCTTTTGGGAGTTAAAAAAGGTTTATGGGTCAAGATTTGAGATAAATGGATTTATAAGTTTTTTGAGGTTATGTTTAATAGCAAAATTTAATATTAAGGAAGACTATGATGAGAAGGTGAAGATTGAAATTGATAAATTTGGGATAGGAAAGAAAAAGAGTGTTGAGGATTATTTTGAGAAGACAGGGATAAAAGAATTAATAAAGGATTTGGATTATGATATTTTAATTAATAAATATTTTAATTCTTTAAATTTATCTCAATTTTGATTTGTTTTTTAAGAACTATTATGGATTTAAATAAATTTAATAAAATATTAGAGAAAGAAAAAATAGAAGAAACAATTACTAACCAATATTTATTTCTAATGTTTTTTTTAGAAAGATGTCAATTTATTTCAAATTTAATAAAATTAATTGATCCTTCTAAAACTGATACTTTAGTTTTAGGTATTAAATATAATATTTTATATTCAAAAGATTTTAGTAAAATATCTAAAAAAATTAAAGAATTTAAAAAAGAATTTGATAAAACTGATTTAATTAATGAAATTTTAAGTTTTATTAAATCATCTATTGGAGTAAAAAATATTGATGATGAATTAACTACCAAAAAAAAAGAGAATATAGAAAAACCTTTAGTTTCTAAAAATAAAATTAGAAGTTTAATTTATTCATTTGAAAATTTAAACGATTTAATCAAAGAGATTGATAAAAGTTTAATTATCAAAGATAATGATATTCATTCTTTTTTAATCGAAAACAACTATCTCGTCATTAATGATATTAATTTAATGAAATTAGAACGTGATATAACTAAAATGGAATTAGATTGGATAAAATTTAAAAGAAATAAAAAGCATTCTAATAAAATTTTTTACGAGGTTTTAAAACCTTGGTATAAATTTTAATATTTTTATTAAATAAAAATATTTTATATTTTAATGGTAACCAATACTAATTTACAAGATAATTTTCAATATATGGAATATACTTATGTTCAAGCAGAAAAAGATAAAACCATTTATTTATATGATTTAACTTTAAAAGGAATAGATTTGAATAAAAACAATGATGTTATTTTAAAAATGAACCAAATAGTTCCAAATATTTATATTAATACTGGTCTTTGGACCTTGAATATTAAAAAAGGAAAATATGTGATTAATAATTTAACTTATACTTATGCAATTAATTGGAATTTTCCTGGTAATACTAATTTAGGTAATAAAATTTGGAATAAAACTGCTATTTTTTTACCTCCAAATAAAATTGATTTTGAGGTTGAAAATAATTTGATAAAGGGTGTTTTAAAAATCAACGGTCAAGATATATTTGGTTTAGTTAATATTACTAATGTTATTAATGAAAAAAAAGAATTAACAAATATTTTTATGTCAAGAGAAGGACAAAAAATAAAATTAAATGAACCAGTTTTATCAAATGGAAAATATACTTATTATTTTAATCAAGAACCAGATAATGTCATTGAAACTTTTCCGTTTTGTAAATTTTCTAATCCAACAGTTAGTCAAACATTTTATTTAGTTAATAATTATCAAGGTACCATTATATCAAGTCCAAATAATTTATTATCATACAATATTAACAATGAAGTCGTTCAAGGTGGTAATAATCAAATAAGTAAACAAATCCAAGATTTTATAGTTTATTTTTTAAAAGATAAAACAATTAATTCTACTTTATGTTCAACTATCCAATCAGGAGGAGGTAATTCTAATGGAGGAATAATTATCGCTAAAAAATTAGAAAATTATAAATATGAATATAATGTTTTAAATAATCAAGGTCAAACCAATAATAGTTCAACCACTTTTAATGTTCTAAGACCAACAACTCCACCCGCAACTATTTCACCAGATATAATAAAAAATAGTAATAAATTAAGATTTTTGATGCAAGGATTAGACCAACAATATGCTAGTCAAACTTATAATATAAGTGGTTATCCTTTTGTAAATTATTGGCCAGGAGGATTATTTGGAACTTATGAAGGTAGAAGTAATGATGATTTTAAAAATACTATTTTTACTTTTACTATTATTGGTGGAAAAGAAATAAAATGGGATGGTTCTTCAAATATTTTTTCAGAAACCGGAGATATTAAATTATCTTTTGATGGAGATACTTGGAGAACCCATCAAAATCAGGCATCTACTAATACTAATTTTTATTTATATTTAAAACCTGGAAAATATTACGAACTTTATTTTAGTAATTTTCAAGCTAAAAATTATAATAATGGAGGAGTTTTTAATTTATCTAATTTCTTCCCAACTCTTACAGATGTTAATAATAATAAATTAGAAACATTTAAATATCTCCAAATTAAAACTCAAAGTGGGACTTATATACCACAAGTTATGTCTGGTGAACCCCAAAAAGTCCCATTATCAGGAACTCCATCTTACAATAATAAACCTTTATCGTTATTATCTATGTTATCATCTTATTTAAGTAAAAATATGACAGTTGATATTAGTAATGTAAATATTGAAATAACTGGAACATTAGTTTATGCTAAAAATAATACCAATTATAATAATAAAGAATATGTAATCAGAATATATTATAATTCAAATAATTATTTTGTTAATTTAGTAAATGGATATGGTAATGGAAATATTGCCAATCCTTTATATCAACAAGGAGGTGGATACTCTATTCCTTATACATTAGTTTTATATAATAAAAATTATTATCAAATTAATGGTGAAACCTGTAATAAAACTTTTAAAATTAGTGATAAAACTTGTTTAGAATTATCTAAAATTGATGTTAGTTCTCAAAATTCAGGTCTTCCTCCTGTTTATCCTAACCAAACTTGTTTTAATGAAAAAGAATTTAAATGTGTTGAACCTCCATTAAATACAACAACGCCTATTCTAACAACAACACCAATGCCTACAACAACTCCTTTTCCTACAACAACCCCAATTCCTACCACAACTCCTTTTCCTACAACAACTCCTTTTCCTACCACAACACCACTACCTACTACAACACCTATTCCAACAACAACACCACAACCTGCTTATGGACCTTATTATCAAGATATTAATAATCCTAGTGTTCAAGTAAATGGATATAATAAAGAAATTGGTCAGAATTATGCGGGAGTAGTTTTTAAAACCTTTGATAACACTAAAACTATTTATGGATGTGCTGAAGAATGTAATGACCCTAATAACGCTTATGATAATCAAAATCAATTTTGCGTAGGTTTTACTTATGGATATGATGGAAAATGTTCATTATTTTCTTCTGATAAAAGAACTCCAACTCAAAATTATTTTGGAGCTTCATTTTTAAAAGATTTTGTTGATACACCAATTTATACTAACGCACCTGATATAACTTTAACCGGTGGAAGAACTCAAGAACCCCTTTCCACACTAGGAATAACTCCAGGTTTGACACCTTCAATAACAACACCAGGATTAACACCTGGAATGACACCTTCAATAACAATACCAGGAATAACACCAGGAATGACACCTTCAATAACAACACCAGGATTAACACCTGGAATGACACCTTCAATAACAATACCAGGAATAACACCAGGAATGACACCTTCAATAACAACACTAGGAATGACACCCGGTTTTACACCTTCAATAACAACACCAGGATTAACTCCAGGAATAACTCCTTCAATAACAACACTAGGAATGACACCCGGTTTGACACCTTCAATAACAACACCAGGAATAACTCCAGGAATGACATCCGATTTTACACCTCCAATAACAACACCAGGAATAACACCAGGAATAACACCAGGAATAACACCAGGATTAACATTAACAACTCCAGGAATGACAAAATCAATAAATATTCCATTAGAGGAGGAGGAAAAGAAATATGCAGGCTTAGAGTTAGAAAAGATATTAAAATATTTGGAAGGGGATGGAAAGAAGATAGAGGAATTAAAATTACCGTTAAATACCACAGTATTATTTAGGTTAAAAAATAATTCAAATACTTTAATAGAAGGAGATGTTTTTGTTAATGGAAAGGCAGTAGATAGGGTTAAAAATATTATTTGGGTTATCAATGAAAGAATGATGACTGAGGATGGAAAGGAAATGAAAATGAAAATAGTGGTAAGTAAAGAAAAATCGGAAGCATTTAGTTTTAATTATTTAGAAATGGGTAAATTATTTATTTTAAGGGTAATTGGAAAACCTTTAATAACTCCAATGATTACTTCAAAACCAATAAAACAAGAATATCAAAAAAAATGTAGTCAACCAGAAATAAAGAAAGAAATAGGAAGACCATTAACAGTAAATATAGCAACAAATAAGAATAGTCCGTTTTATTATAATAAGGTTCAAAGAAGTTTTGCAGATAAATTTTTTAATTAATATTTTTTTTATACAAAAAAAATATTAATTATTTTAATGGTAAATTGTAATTATCAAAATCCAACAGTTAATAAAACTTTTTATTTAGTTAATGGTTCTTATTATCAAGGAAATGTTATTTTATCTAATCCTGGTAATAGTAATTTACAAACTTATGGTATTGATGAACAAACAACTAATGGTTTCCAAGGAAATAAAATTGCAAAACAAATTCAAGATTTTATTTATTATTTCTTAAAAAATCAGTCAGTTAATTCTACCCTATGTGCATCAATTGTTTCAGGGGGAGGAGACTCAAATGGAGGAATGATTAGTGCTAGAAAATCAGGTAAATATAAATATGAATATAATATAAAAAATAATACTGGAAATACAAGTTATTCAACTTCTTTTGAAAATTTTGATAATGTTAATTATTTAGTAAGTTATAAAGATAATAAAATAGAGTTTACAACTCAAAACGTAAGCACTGGTAATAGTGAAATAAGAATTGATGGAAGATTATCAATAATGATTAATGATAAACCAATCTTTTTACCAGATGGTTATACATTAATTTTACCAGATGTGAGTGGTAATAATACATCTGGAAAACTTGTATTAAAACAAAATGGAAATACTACTGTAGTAACAAGTTTTGTAGGAATTCCTTATAGTGGAGTTAATAGATATTCTTATACTTTTAGACAATATCCAGAGAATTTTCCAAAGCCTAATGTATTTTATCCTCCATTTACACCAACACCTACTCCTACTCCTAAAAATGAAAATGCAAATCTTAATTTATCTCCATTTAAATTTGTTTCCTTTCGCATTGAAGGACCTTATTGGGTTAGAAATCTTGATAATAAATTTTATTATGCCTTAACAGTTTATGACGTAAAATATAATGGAAAACCCTTAAAATTACTAGAGGGTCAATCAATTAAATTAGATAATCTAGTTACTTATGATGAACAATTTAATAACATTTCAACAATGACTATTCATTATTACAAAAATAATTTTGTTATTCCCAATGGTGCAGATTTATATAAATATAATCAACCTAGTCTCTATGATAGAAAAAATGTAATTTACAGAAATTCTAAAAATCCTAATTTAATTGAATGTGGAGATAATATTAATTTATTTGGTCAAACCTGTAAGGATTATAGTAATGGTGCTAATCAAACCAATTCTGGATTACCCAATGTCTCACCCGGTCAAACATGCTTTGATGTGAACAGTGCTAAATGTGTTAACCCTCCTAATATTACTACACCAGCACCAACAACCAGACCAGCACCAACAACCAGACCAGCACCAAGAACGACACCAGCACCAAGAACAACACCGATACAAATAACAAGACCGATACCAACAACAACTCCTATACCAACGACAACTATTATAAATAAATTTTATACAAGTAGTGAAAGGAATTTTATTTACATACCGGGATTACAAAATGCAGACACAAATAAAATAAATGGTTATTTTAAAATTAATCAAACAGATATTATACCTAGTGATGATTTTGTTCCAGAAAATTATACATTAATATTTAAAGATGTTTATGAAGGAAATAATACTATCGGTTATACCAAACTTAATTTTGATATAAAAATAAAAAGAATAATTAATACTTGGTATTTAATAAATAAAAATGAATTATATACTTCTTCAACAGATTATAGACAAAATTTTAATCTTTCATTTTTTACTTTCCAAACCAATAATAATATTTATAAAAAAGGTATATATCTAACCTCTAAGGGTACAACACCAGCATTAACAACACCTCCTAGTTTTTGTGATTATTCAAATCCAACAGTTAATAAAACTTTTTATTTAGTTAATGGTTCATATTATCAAGGAAATACTATTTTAAGTAATCCTGGTACTTCTAATTTACAAAGTTATGGTATTGATGACCAAACAGTTAACGGTTTCCAAGGAAATAAAATTGCACTTCAAATACAAGATTTTATTTTTACTTTCTTAAATAATCAACCTGTTAATTCTACTTTATGTGCTAATATAATTTCTGGTGGTGGAAATTCTAATGGAGGAATGATTAATTCTAAAAAAACTGGTGTTAATCAATATCAATATGCTGTTAAAAATAATATAGGAAAAACTAATACCAGTTCAACTACCTTTACAAAATCAATACCTACAACACCTTATCCTACAACAACTCCAATACCTACAACAAGACCAATTCCTACAACAACACCAATTCCTACTACTAGACCAATTGGACCATATTTTAGTGATATTAATAATCCAAATGTTCAAGTTAATGGATATAATAAAGAAATTGGTCAAGATTATGCGGGAACAGTTTTTAAAACCTTTGATAATACTAAAACTATTTATGGTTGTGCAGAAGAATGTAATGACCCCAATAATGCTTATGATAATCAAAATCAATTTTGCGTAGGTTTTACTTATGGATATGATGGTAAATGTTCCTTATTTTCTTCCGATAAAAGAACTCCAACTCAAAATTATTCTGGTGCTTCATTTTTAAAAGATTTTGTTGATACACCAATTTATACTAATGCTCCTGATATAACTTTAACCGGTGGAAGAACTCAACAACCATTATCCACACCTGGACAAACACCAGGACAAACTCAAGGATTAACACCAGGAATGACACCTGCAAGAACAACACCAGGAATGACACCGGGATTAACACCGGGATTAACACCAGGAATTACTACTCAACCTGCTATAATAACACCAGGAATGATGACCAGTCCAGGAATGACACCTGCAAGAACAACACCGGGAATGACAACACAACCTTCAAAGGGACCTTATTACGATTACCTTTATAATCCAACAACACAAGTTAATCAATATGAAAAAAAAATAGGTAAAAAATTTAATAATCCAGATTTTGGGGAAGATACAAATATTTCAAATACTTTTTCAGATGTTCGTTTAGAAGATTGTGCTCAAAAATGTAATGATGAAAATGAAAATTGTGATGGATTTATTTATGATACTTACGGTAATTGTAGTTTGTTATCTAGTCCTGGAATAGGTTCGGTTAATTTTGATGGTGCTACCTTTTTTAAGGAAAAAGATATGGTTCATACGAATGTTCCTACTCAACCATTTATAACTCAACCTATGACAACACCTAGTATAACAACACCAAGTATGATGACTACATCACCTATAATGACAACTCAACCAATGATGACTACTCCAGGAATGATGACAACTCAACCAATGATGACTACTCCAGGAATGATGACTACTCCAGGAATGATAACAACACCAGGAATGATGACAACACCAGGAATGATGACAACACCAGGAATACTAACACCAGGAATGATGACTACTCAACCTATGACAACCCCAAGTATGACAACAGAACCAATGAAGATAATAACTAGTAAACCACAAATACCAAATCTTCCATTAAATTCAACGATAACATTTAAATTAAGACCAAATTCAAATACGATAATTGAGGGAGATATTTTTATTAATGGAAGTAAAATAGAATTACCAAAGAATTATAATACAATATTAGATCAGGAGGTTTTAGACCAAACCAATAGAAAAATTAATTTATTGATTAAAACTTCATTTGAAAATAATAAATTTCAATATTATTATGCATTAACTGACCCATCAGGAATTTTAAAACCAAATGAAGAAGTTAGTTTTTATACAACTGAAATACCTAAAACCATAAGTTTTCCAACTTCAAGACCTTATATTTTACCAACTCAAGAACCAATAAGACCAAGGGATAGAATGACACCGCAAGTTTCTTGTAAGAAAGACCAAGAAGATAAACAGGTTGTTGTTCCAAATGGAAAACAACCGATAATAATAGATGTGAGTTATAATAGTAATAATCCAAAAACTTTTAATGATTATACTAAAACAAGAAATTTAGCAGATTATTTTTTTGACAATGGATTTTAATTTTTAAATTATTATATTTGATAATTTAAAAATGGTAAATTGTGATTATCCAAATCCAATGTTTAATAAAACATTTTATCTTGTTTTGGGGAATTATTATAATAATATAGTTTTAAATTATCCAGATTCAAATAAATTACAATCTTATAATATTGATGAACAACTTGCAAATAGTATTAATGATACCAATAAAATTGGAATGCAAATACAAGATTTTATTTTTTATTGGTTAGGAGGTAGTCCTAAAAATTCTCAATTATGTGCAAATATTATTTCTGGTGGTGGAAATTCTAATGGAGGAGTAATTAGTGCAATTAAAGTAAATGAAAATAAATATCAATATGTAGTTAAAAATAATCAAGGTGCCACCAATGGAATTTCAACTATTTTTACAAAAAATATTCCATCAGGTTATTTTTTAAGTCAAGAGGTTAACCGTCTATATATTCCTAATTATCAACAAGGGGGAAGACCAAAATTAGATGGAACTATAATAATCAATAACCGTAATGTAGATATTTTTAATGATGTTTCTGATGGTTATATACTGGAATTACCATTTTGTTATAGTATTGACCAAGTATCAAAAATTAAAATTAAAAGAGATAATAATACTTGGTTTTTATTAGAAGGAACTCCTTACGCTAATTATACATTTTATTTATGTCCAACTAATACAAAAATAAATTTTAAAAATATGTTACCAAATAGAGAAACTTATAATAAAATTACATTTACAACACAAAGAAGGAATAATACTGCAATCTCAGGAGAATATTTTATCAATGATTGGCCTAGTTCAGGAAAAGGATCACAAAGTCGGTATACACAAAACTTAACTATTAAAAATTTGTTAACATTTGAAGGTTTTCAAATTGAAAAATTAGAAATTTACTGGAATACAGATACTTATTACATCAGAACACCAAGTAATTTAGAATATAATAAAGAATATACATATTATTTTACATCAAAAACACCTTCTTTTTTCCCAGATATCACAATGCCCACTACTACTCCTTATCTTACCACCGCACCTATTCCCACCACTACTCCTTATCTTACCACAACACCTATTCCGACCACAACCCCTAATCCTACTACTACCCCGATACCGACAACAATACCTTTTCCTACTACTCCACCTATACCCACCACAACACCTATGCCCACCACTACTCCTTATCCTACCACAACACCTATGCCCACCACAACACCTATGCCCACAACAACACCTATGCCCACCACTACTCCTTATCCTACCACAACACCTATGCCTACAACAACCCCTTTTCCTACAACAACTCCTTATCCTACCACAACCCCTTTTCCTACAACAACCCCTTTTCCTACAACAACCCCTTTTCCTACAACAACCCCTTTTCCTACAACAACACCTATGCCGACCACAACCCCTATACCGACCACAACACCTATGCAGACAACAACCCCTATACCCACCACAACACCTATGCCGACCACAACACCTATGCAGACAACAACCCCTATACCCACCACAACACCTATGCCGACCACAACCCCTATACCGACCACAACACCTATGCAGACAACAACACCTATGCAGACCACAACCCCTTATCCTACTACTACCCCGATACCGACAACAACACCTTTTCCTACTACTACCCCGATACCGACAACAACCCCTTTTCCTACTACTATCCCAATACAGACAACAACACCTTATCTGACAACAACACCTATGCCGACCACAACACCTTATCCTACTACAACACCTTTTCCTACTACAACTCCAATTTTAACATCTATTTTTCCAGAAACAACTATTCCACGAACAACTATACCAGGAACAACTATACCAGGAACAACTATACCTGGGACTATTATTCTTGGGACTATTATTCCTGGAACGACTATACCTGGAACAATTAACCCTTATATAACAAAACCAATAACATTTAATCCAACAACCAGACCTTTTATTATGCCAACAGAAAGTGGAATTCCAACGACAAGACCTTTTATCACACCAAGACAGGAAGAAATAACAACCAGACCTTTT